>Ga0334894_1000214_pt1 | contig 82273 bp, 64 predicted proteins | sample GraSluR3_MG_6_FD_207225 | JGI IMG/M metagenome (GOLD analysis project Ga0334894, IMG submission 207225) | Sludge microbial communities from methane-producing bioreactor in Wageningen University, Netherlands - Granular Sludge_12_05 R3 | ecosystem: Engineered > Bioreactor > Anaerobic >...
AGCTTGAGCTGCTTGCTCAGCTCTGTTGCATTTTCGGTTGCCTGATGCATTGCCGTCATCCTTGCGCCATGCTCACCAATGGCATTTTCTAGGGAGAACTCGTAAAATGATGTCTTAAGTGCCATTGGAATGATGGCCTTTAGAATATTCTCTTTATTGGGTTCAAAAATCAGGTTGCCACTATCATTCGATTCTTTCAAAAACTCCTCGGGCATAGCGAAGGGGAGGTATTGTTTAATGGATGGTTCCTGTACGGCTGGGTTTTTAAACTCGTTGTAGGCTACAAATACGGCATCGAAATCGCCACTATAAAATGGGTCAAGAACTTGGCTTTCACAAAACTTTGATGCATCATCAAACTTTGGCGATTGGGCCAACTCCGTATCGATGAAGTAGGGTTCTACCCCTTTTTTGGTAAGCAACTCGGCCCCTTTTTTGCCTATGCAAAATATTTTAAGGTTGTTGCTTCTCCACAATTCACCCCAAAGCTTTGGGCCATCTTCTAACACTTTTTTGGCTAGGTTGTGGTTAAACCCGGCACACATGCTCGAGTTGGAAGAGAAAATAATAAGAGCAATACTTTTGGTGTTGGTGGGTTTTGCAAACCATTTGCCAACCGATGGGTCGTTGGCTGCAGAGGCAACCTGTAGCATTACCTCATCTACCTTGTTGGAGTATCGCTTAAAACGATAAAAGGTTTCCTGAGCTTTGTGAAACTTGGCAGCCGACACCATCTTCATCGCGCTAGTTATCTTTTGCGTCGATGCGATTGAGCTAATCCTTGTTCGTATTTCTTTGAGCCCAGCCATATCTATTTTACAAATTGTTGTGAAACCTCTTTGGCAACACTGGTGATTGCAACAGTAAACTCATCGGTAAACTCGCCCATGGCTATTTTTGCAAGCATTTCGGGTTGGTTGGTTCGCAAGTTGTCTAAAAACTCTTCCTCAAATTTTCTAACCTTTTCAACAGGAATATCCCTAAGGAGCCCCATTGTGCCACAGTATATTATGGCAATTTGCTCCTCAATTGGGAGAGGGCTATTCTCATCCTGCTTAAGAATCTCAACGTTTTTAGCACCTTTGTCAAGTACGTTTAGTGTTGCAGCATCTAAATCGGACCCAAATTTGGCGAAGGCCTCAAGTTCACGGTATTGTGCTTGGTCGAGCTTAAGGGTACCCGCCACCTTCTTCATCGATTTTATCTGAGCCTTTCCTCCCACGCGCGATACCGAGATACCAACGTTGATGGCTGGTCGAACCCCACTATTAAAAAGGTTCGACTCTAAAAAGATCTGACCATCGGTAATGGAGATAACGTTGGTTGGAATGTAGGCCGAAACGTCACCCGCTTGGGTCTCAATAATAGGAAGTGCTGTGAGCGATCCTCCACCCTTAACAAGAGGCCTTAGGGCTTCGGGTAGGTCGTTCATTTGAGCTGCAATGGCATCGGAATTGATAACCTTTGCAGCACGCTCCAACAGTCGGCTATGCAGATAGAACACATCACCTGGGTATGCTTCGCGTCCCGGTGGGCGGCGAAGTAGCAGCGAAACTTCACGGTACGAAACGGCTTGTTTCGATAGGTCATCGAAGATCACGAGGGCATGTCGTCCGGTGTCCCGGAAAAACTCACCAATGGCGGCACCTGCAAATGGTGCGTAGAACTGCTGTGCTGCAGGGTCGGAGGCCGTTGCCGAAACGATTACAGTGTAGTCCATTGCCCCATACTTGGTTAGGGTGTTGGCTATGCCTGCTACGGTCGATCCCTTTTGACCAATGGCAACATAGATGCAGTATACAGGTTCTCCTTTCTCAAAAAGGGAGCGCTGGTTAAGAATTGTATCTATGGCAATGGCTGTTTTCCCGGTTTGGCGATCGCCAATAATTAGCTCGCGCTGCCCCCTGCCTATGGGGATCATTGCATCAATGGCCTTTATGCCGGTTTGTAGGGGTTCGGTAACGGGTTGGCGGTATATAACCCCAGGCGCCTTGCGTTCGAGCGGCATTTCGTAAGTTTCGCCCATTATAGGGCCCTTGCCATCGATGGGTAATCCAAGGGTGTTAACTACGCGGCCCAACAATCCATTACCCACCTGAATAGAGGCAATATGATTGGTGCGCTTTACCCTATACCCCTCGCGAATTGAGTCGGAGCTACCCAGTAGTACCACCCCCACGTTGTCCTCCTCAAGGTTTAGCACAATGCCCATAACCCCCGACTCGAACTCAACCAGCTCGTTCGATTGAACGTTGGAAAGCCCAAACACGCGGGCAATTCCATCGCCCACTTGAAGTACGGTACCTACCTCCTCGAACCCCGACTTCAAATCAATACCCTCGAGTTCTTTTCTCAGAACTTCCGATACCTCTGATGCCTTAATATCTGCCATAGTGATGCTATAACTATTCTGTTCCCATTAATTTCTTTCGAAACAACTCTAATTCACCCTTCACGCTTTTATCCATAAATTTATCCTCAATGGTTAGCGTAAATCCGCCAATTAGGGTTTGATTAACCCGTTGTTCAATCTCAATCTCTTTGCTCAGCTTTTGGCTCAAAAACTGGCTTATGCCGCTTAAAGTACTTTTGCCAAGCTCAAAGGTGCTTTCAACAACAACCTTTGCAACGCCCTTTTTAATCCTGTAAAGTTTTTGAAACATCAGGAGTATAGAGGGCAGCTGCCCCTCTCGCTTGTTCTTAAGGGCAATAAAAACCAACTTTATTATGTGAGGGGCATACTCTGCAAGCAGGGTTTCAACAATCTTCTGCTTTCTACTCACGGGTACTCCAGGCGAGCTTAAAAGCTGTGCAAGCTCTGGGTTTTGATCCATAAGCAGTTGGAACCGTTTCGATTGTGCATACGTCTCTTCAAGCAAGTCTTTTGAACTTGCCCAATCAAAAAGCGCTCGAGCATAGCTTACCGAAACTCTACCCTGATCCATGCTTAGTTTTGCGTTGAGATTTCGTTGATAATTGAGCTAATCTGTTCTTCGTACTTATCCTTATTCTTAAGCTCCGAACGGAGAATGCGTTCAGTTGTTTGGAGGATTATGTTTGAAGCGTAGTGCTTAAGCTCCTGCTGGGCGGCTTCCTTTTCACGGCTAATGGTTTCACGCGCCTGCTCCATCATTTTTTTCGAATCGAGAATGGCTTTGGCGTTAGCCTCCTCAAGGATCCTCTCCTTGGTTTTTTTGGCTTCAGCCAAAATAGTATCTCTTTCGGCTTGGGCCTTAGCAACCACTTGTGCCTGCCTTTCCTGAAGTTGAGCCACCTCGTTGCGAGCGTACTCAGCCTCTCGGAGCGCTTTGGCAACTTCGTCTTCACGGCTCTTAATGCTGTAGATAATCTGTTTCCAGGCAAATTTCTTCAGCAGAAATAGTAGAACGCTGAAGGAAACAAGCATCCAAAACATTAGGCCATAGTCGGGGGTAATTAAACCCATAGCGTCAAGATTTTAGTTTGTTTACAGAAGGATTACAAGAGCACAAATAATGATGGCGAAGAAAGAAACCCCCTCGATAAGAGCAGCGGCAACCACCATACTACCTCTGATATCACCAGCGGCCTCAGGTTGGCGAGCCATTGACTCCAGGGCTGATGTTCCAATTTTACCAATACCCCAAGAAGCTCCTAGTACAATGATGGACGATCCAAGGGCTGCACCAATTTTGGCCCAAGCGGCTCCCGCTACTGCCTGTAATACGATAAGAAGTGTTGTCATGTTCTGTTGTTTTTATGGTTAGTAACTAATGATGGTCCGCTGTAGCCATACCAATGAATAGTGCGCTTAGCATGGTGAAAACAAAAGCTTGTATAAATGCAACCAGTAGCTCAAGTACCGACATGAAAACGGTGAGCAGGATGGTTACAAACGAAATTCCGAATCCAAAGTATACGTTTACTGCACCAAAGATGAAGATAAGCGAGAAGAGCACCATGGCGATAATGTGACCAGCCAGAATGTTTGCAAACAAACGTATCATCAAAACCGCTGGTTTTATAAGCCAGCTGGCCGCTTCAACTATTGGCATAATGGGCACAGGAAGCTTAAGGAATACTGGTACACCTGGGGTGTTCACGATGTGTTTCCAAAAGCCCTTGTTGGCATTAATCAGAATGGTTAAAAGAGTTGCAAACGCAAGCACCAAGGTAACGGCAATATTGCCAGTAACGTTGGCACCTGCTGGGAAAATTGGTATTAATCCCAGTAGGTTGTTTAGCCAAATAAAAAAGAAAATGGATAGCAGGTATGGCATGAACTTGAGGTAGTTTTTCTCTCCTATAGATGGTTTAGCAATGTCATCGCGAACAAACAGGATTAGGTTTTCCATTAGGCTTTGAATTCCGGTTGGAGCGCTGTGCGGTGCAGCCTTATACTTGTTGCCAATGGGTATAAATACAATAAGTAAAATGATAATGGAGAAGAAAATAGCTACAACATTCTTTTTGATTGAAAAGTCGAGTGGTAGTGGCCCATCTGCGATGTTGTGGTGCTCATCAATCTCTACAATTTTACCCTTTAGGTCGCCCTGTGTAACAAGCTTAAACCCCTTGTATGTGTTATGCCCATGGTGAAATTTGCTGGACCAAAAGGTGAATAGCTGTCCGCGGGTTCTGCTGTAAAGGATAATGGGTAGTGGCACAGAAATGTGCTTGTCGCCTATGGTAACGATGTGCCAGTCGTGAGCATCGCCAATGTGGTCGAAAATAAAATCGCCGGCGTTAAATTCCTCGCTCTGGTTGGTGTGTTCTGCTGTATGATGTTGCTCGCTTTGGTCTATAGCCTCAAAAATCTCCTCCGCCTGGGCAGGGAATGCGAATAGATTGACCCACAATATCAACGATAAAAAGGAGATGCTCAGCTTCATCTGTTTTGAATTTACACCAAACTCAAAAATAGAAACTTTATATGGTAAAACAACTGTTATTCAGATTTTTTTTGGTTTAGGTACACGTTGAACTCTCGAACTAGTTGAATTAGTGACGAAAAGTATAGGATGATAAAAATCACCAGGAAGGGAATCATGTTCTCGCGTGAGAGGATGACGAAGGTGATGGCAAATATTAGCGAGCTAAATAATTTGCCCGATGATATAAGCATGAACCGTCTGGAGAATTGGCCCATTGGCAGATTGTGCGATTTAACAAGGATGTAAAAGGTGAGTATGTTGAGAAGATAGAAGTAAATAAAGACTACCGGCACGAAGTTGAAGTAGTGCTGCTGTGCAAAGAAATAGAACACAGCAGCACAAGCTATACCGAGTAGTATAAATTTTATGCTAAGCTTTACGATGAATTTCCTTAGGGCAGTAGAGTCGTCCATAGGGAATTTTTATTAAGCTTTCTTTTCGTCGCTGGTAGAGGTTGGTGTAAAACTTGCGTTTTTGTCTTTGTTGTTCTCGCTGGTCATATCACAATATCCGGTGAAGCGGCTACCGGGTTCGATGGCCAATCGGTTGGTTGACATATCGCCAATTATTTTGGCATTTGACTTAAGCGACAGGAGCTCCGAAACCATAATTTTTCCATCAACTATACCAGAAACATCACAGTTTTTGCAGGTTATTTCACCTTTTATCTTACCAGTTTCGCCAATCACCACCTTGCCCTTGGCCGAGATGTTGCCAACTAAACTGCCATCAATTCGTAAATCGCCATTGCTCATAATGTCACCATGAATTTCGGTACCCAATCCGATAAGGTTTATGTTGTTGGAGTTAGATTCGCTTTCGTTATATTTTGCCATGCTTTCTTAAGTTTAGGTTAATGATTGCTATACAATGCCACAAAAATATAAAATGAAATTAACTACAGGCCAGTAATTACATTTTTTTTGATTTATTAGCTGTTTGAAGTGTATTCAATATCTTGATTCTTCTGTCCAGTGGTGGTGCTTTCATAAAACGCATCATCCTCATCCTCATCTTCAATTTCCCATGAGTAAATTTTACGTTGAGGGCCATGGTGTCGGTAAGCAATGGCGCAGGCTAGCCCCGCAACTCCTCCAAACAGATGTCCTTCCCATGAGATGGTTGGCCAAATGGGGAAAACGCCCCACACCATTCCCCCATAAAGGAAAACAATAATTAGCGAAATTGCAGCCAACCTGGGGTCTCGTCTTATGGCGCCGCTAAAAAAGAGGAATGCGGCCATACCGTAAACCAACCCGCTCGCTCCAATATGGTAGCTAGGCCTTCCTCCTATCCATAGGCAAACACCTGATGCAATCCAAATGATTAGAAAAACCCTGTAGCTTAGCCCTCGGTAAAAGTAGATGATACTAGCACCCATAACCAACAGTGGAACCGAATTGGCAAGCAGATGCTTAAAGCCGCTATGAATGAATGGCGTAAGCAAAATTCCTGGTAATCCGTGTAGCGTTCTAGGGTAAACACCAAGCCGGTGGAAGCTAACCCCTGCTGCATTCTCAGTAATGGTAACTAGCCAAAGGATTAGCACAAAAAGGGCGGGCAAGATGATGCTATGCTTGAAAATTTTTTCTTCTACGCTTTTCAATATATGGTTGGGTTTGGACTTTAAAGCTACGTTAAATATACAGAAGTTCAAATATTAATTGATTTTGAATTCGGGATCAATCACGAACAATCCCTCAAATGACGAGATCCAGAAACGATTCTTCGAATCTAAAAAGAATTTTAGCACCCTTTCGGCTGGTAGCTCATTGCTGTTTGTCAGTTGAATCCAAGTACCATCTTCGTAAATGGTTATTCCCTTTTCTCTTCGGGGCGTAAGCGATCCGCCAAGCCAAATACGGCCCTGGCTATCGGCAGCAATGGCATCTACACAGGGTTTTGCAAGCACATCCTCGGAGGTAAAGCTTTCCCACTTATGGCCATTGAAAACAGATACCCCCCCACGTGAGTGATTGTAGCAGCTGCCAACCCAAAGAAGGCCATCGGGAGCTTGGAAAAAAATGCTCGATGAGTTGTCCACCAGGCCGTGTCTTCCGGAGAATGTTTCCCAAAGCCCACCGTTGTATACGCTTATACCCTCCGATGTGAACCGAGAGCCACACCAAACGTATCCTCTATTGTCGCCAAAGATTTGGGTTACCGATGATATGATTCGGGCGCCTGGAGGGATCCTGTGTATTTGGTTATCCTGGTAAAAGGCGATGCCTACCTCGCTACCTATCCATACAGTGCCTCTAAAATCTTGATAAATTGAGGTGATAAAGTTGTCGGGTAGCCCATTCGCTACTGAAAAGTGGCTCCATTTGCCACGGTTGTTTACAACCAAACCGCTACCAGTGCCTATCCATAGTTCATGCCTATTGACCAGGGCGAAGGAGTTTATAAATGGGTTGGTAAGCCTGTATGGAATTCGTATTGTGTCGGGTTTTTCGGATGTAACCCAGGCTAAAAGTGAGTTTCTATGTTGATCTACTAGGTTGCCGCCAAACATGAGGCTGCCATCGGCAAGCCTTATGGAGCTGTGGTACGATCCATTGGGAAGGTCATCGCTACCCGAAACCTGAACAAATGAGGAGTCGTTTACATAGCCCAATGCCCCTGTTATATTCCCATCGCTAAGGCCTACCCAAACTTTACCAGTTGGATCTTCCTGAAAGGTGAATGCATATAGATTTTTAGGAATGTCAATTCGCTTTACCTGTGACAAGATAACCACTGGCCAGACCATTAAAGCAATGATGACTGTACCGAATTTATAGCGCATAAGTACCTACACCTTTATTCCCAAAACAAGAACATCGTCTATTTGCTCATTATTGCCCTTCCAGTCCATAAATTTTTTCTTAAGCTCGTCCTTTTGCCTTTCGCCTCCGTATTGGCTAATGTCTAAAAGGGTTGAGAAAAACTGCGATCGCATATACTTTCGCTTATTCTCTCCGCCAAACTGATCCATATAGCCATCAGAGTATAGGTAAATCCAATCGCCTGGCTGAATATCAATCGTTTGCTGTTTGAAGGATCGTTTGAAGAGCTCTGGCGATACACCAATAGAGGTGAACTGAGGCTTGTGCTCTAGGAGTTTCCCATTGCGAACAATGGTAAGGGGTACAAGGGCGCCGCTGTATTGTATCTTGTTATCGCTCTTCTGGTACGATATGATGGCAATATCCATACTATCCTTAAGGATAAGCTCGTCCTGTGTTTCCTTGCGCAGCTTTTTTCTAATCTCAACATTAAGGTAATCCAAAATTTTAGCGGGTTCATTAATGTTTTGCTGATTAATTGCTTGGCTTAGCAGATCCATACCAATTATACTCATGAATGCTCCGGGCACCCCATGCCCAGTACAGTCGGCAACGGATACGTAAAGCGTGTTGCCTTTGGTTGCAATCCAGTAAAAGTCACCGCTAACAAAGTCTTTAGGGAGGTAGTAGCTGTAGCAATCGGTGAAGTAGGTTTTTAAAACCTCGAAGTTGGGAAGTATTGCCTCTTGAATTTTCTTTGCGTACTGTATGCTATCAGTAATCTTGCTTATGTAACCCTCAATAACTGTGTATGCGTTCTGCAGGTGGTTGTTTTTCTGCTCAATCTTTTGGCGCTGGCTAACAATCTCCTGATTTTGTGCTTCAAGCAGATCAGTTCGTTTGCGCCTTAACTTTAGCAGGTAAAGCGAGCTGATAAAAAGTGAAAGCAGAAGGATGATGATGAATAGGAAGGTGAAGTTATAGTTTTTGGCTTTCTCAAGCTGAAGCTTTTTTATGATATTATCCTTGTTTAGCATCTCAATCTCGCTCTCCTTCTGCTGCTTCTCGAGCTGGTATTCCAATAGAAATATTTTTTCGGAGAGCTGCTGCCCAAAGAGCTGGCTGTTGTACTCAATTATTCTGCCTAGGTGTTCCGATGCTTTTTGATAGTCGCTCCTGCTGAGGGCTATGTTTGCAAGTGTTTGGGAGGCATTTCGTGCAGTGAAACTTGCTCCAATTTGTTTAGCTATAGCTAAACTCTCAATGGCAAGCCTATACGCTTGGTTAATGTTTTTTTGCTGAAATGAGATGGCCGCTTTTTTTTCCAACAGATCTGCATAAAGGCTTTTGTCGGCATCTTTATCGATGACAGAAAGAGACTTATCGTAGTTAAACAGGGCTGCTTTAAGGTCGTTTGTGCTAAGGTAAACGTCGCCAATGTATTTGAAGCAAACAGCTTGTTCTGGCCTGCTGTTCGTTTGTATTCGTATATCTAGTGCTTTTTGAAAAAAATCGAGAGCCTTTAGAGGTTCGTTTTTAAGCACAAGGGTACGCCCCATGTAAAGATATACATACGAAAGCATAGGCTTGCTGTTGATCTTCACTGCTATCTCTTCGGCTTTTTTAAGGTTTTCCAATGCATTGTTGCAATACTCCTGATAAATATATAGGTTGGCTAGATTAAGGTACGCATAGCCCTCCTGCTCTGTAATGCCGTGCTCAGTGGCAATATCTAATCCTAAAAAATAGTAGTCTATAGACTGAGAGTATTTGCCCATAACACGGTAGGCAACCCCTACAAAGCTATAGGCCTTGGCAAGATTCTCGAAATCATTAAACTTTAACGATAGATCTATAGCCTCCTGTCCGTAGCTTATGGCTAACTCTGGGTTGGAGTTTCTTAGCTCCCAGCTTAAAGCAAGCAGGGTGGAAGTTCTGGAAGAATCCGTTTGTGTCGCTAAAATTTCCGATAAACTATCTACCTGCTGCTCATCATTACCCGGCGATACTACCGTTGAGGCGGATAGTATTATTACAAGTATTAGTTTTACTAGCTTCATTTATCGGTAGATTAGGCAACAAATTAAATACAAATTTAACCAATGGATTTTAAGTACTGGGTCTTTTTAATAAAATTCGAAATTCTACCCAATATGTATAGCTAATTTATGGTGAAAGCCAGTAACGTTTTGATGAGTAAAAAACCTTTTACAAACCTTTCAAAACATTCGTTTTTGTCTTATGTTTGTGGGGTTTAATGGTGGCTGTGGTGATTGGGTTGATGGTGTTATGAAATGCTTCGTGTTAAACGGTTAGCCGTGCAAATAAATTCACTATTTTTACCTCTTATGCGAGTAGCGTTTAAAGTTACCCTTTTTATCCTAGCGTTGTTGCTTGCCTTTGCTTTAAGCCTAGGTGTGGCGGGTTTTTTGCTGAAGGATAAACTTGTAGATAGTACCCTAAGCCACCTAAATAAGCAAATTAACGCCGAGGTGAAGGTACGCTCGGTTGATGTGTCGATGCTTAAAGCCTTTCCCTATGTTGCTGTTAACCTAAAGGGAGTAGAAATTTTTGAGGGCAGCTTAGATACACCCCCCGAATTTGAACCCGGCTTGCTGTCTATCGATGAGGTGTCGGTTCGGATGGGAATCATGGGCATTCTACGAAATGAGTACAGCTTCGAGAAGATTATCCTTAAAAACGGCTGGCTCAACCTATATTTCGATGGAAAAGGAAAGGGAAACTTCGAAATTTTTGAGAAGGGAAAGCAGCAAAACACCAGCTGGTTGTTTAGCCTCGATGAGCTGAGGCTCGAGAATATCAACCTAAGCTACATCGATTTGAGAACGGGTTGGATATTCAAGGGGCTAATAGACGATGCTTCCCTTAACGGTGAAATTTCTGCACAGCAGATTGTGCTAAGCACCAAGGTTCGGTCTACCGTTGGAGTGCTTCGTCAGGGATCGTTTTACTACATCCGAAATCAGAAGGTAAGCCTAGTAACCGACTTCCTAATAGATGATGAGCATATTGATGTTAGACCCAGCATTGGAACCCTTGGGCGAAGTAAGCTTAGCGTGTCGGGGAATATTGGCAGGGAAATGGGGTCGCCCGTTTGGCTGTCCATCAGCGGCGAAAACTTTGATGTTGATCACCTCATCTCATTCCTATCTCAGCACAACATATCCTTACCCTCTGGAACCAAAACGAAGGGCAATATTGCATTCAGCATTGGTGTCGATGGATATACCAAGATGGAGAAACCGTACCTGATAAGCTTAGATTTTCAATCGAATGGGCTGATGGTTCAAATACCCAACAAGCCAGCCCTAGAGTTTTCGAGCATCAGAGGCAAATTCAATAACGGTACGCAGGGAAAGCCTGAATCATCTGAAGTATACCTGTCGAGCATCGAGTTCAGCTCGGGTATTTCAAATGTAAGCGGCAGCCTTCGGGTAAAGAATCTGAATGCCCCCTTGTATCATTTAAAGGCCAATCACCTCATCAATATCCCCGATTTGCTAATGTGGGGAGTACAAGTACCTGTTGTATCGGGTTTAGTGTCGGGCGATTTAGAGGTGCTTGGATTACTCGACGATTTGAGTAAGATTACATTAAATTCATTCGAAGACTCCAAATTCTTCTCAAACCTAGAGCTAAGTAATATAAATTTTGAGCAGGTGGGGATAATCCCCGATCTAAAGTCGGTTGGAGGTAACCTGCGGATTAACAACCAAGACATTAGCAATGCTAACCTTTTTGGGTACCTCCATGGATCGAAGTTTAGCGCAGATTTTCAAGCATCCAACGCCTCGGCCATAGTTTTTGGCAAGCAGAAAGCATCGGTTAACGCAAGCATAACGCTCGACTCCCTAAACACACAATGGCTAAACTTTACTCGTTCAGAAACCCCATCGAGCCTGCAGGGAGAATCAACATGGGACAGAATACACTCCGTAGCTGGCGATGTGTTTATCGATAAGCTTATTTACAACGATTTTGTAGCCACCCCGCTTAGCGCCAATTTTTATACACACGACAAAAGTTTTTATTGCAACAGCTTTTTGGCTCGTTCATGCAACGGCTTGCTTACTGGTCGGTTTAGCGTGACTTCGGAAACCCCAAGCACGGATCTGTTTTTGGCCGATTTAGATGCCGATGGAGTTGATGTCAATTTGCTTTTTAAGTCGTTCAAAAACTTTGGTCAGGATGTAATTACGAGCGAAAATTTACATGGTGATCTCACCGGTTCGGCTGAGCTCTCAGCACCAATTTTAGATGGTAAGTTTGATGTGAATAGGGTGGAGGCAAAGGCCGACATTAAGCTTGCCAATGGTAGGCTAATGAACGTGGCGCAGCTCAAAAGCCTCTCGCGGTTCATTGAGCTCGACGAGCTGATGGATATAAAGTTCTCTACCCTTGAGAATACGCTAAGAATTACCGACAGCGTGATAATTATACCCGAGATGGAGATAAAATCATCGGCAATAGATTTGTTGGTGTCGGGTACTCACACGTTTAGTGGCGAATATCGCTACAGAACCCAACTTTACCTCTCCGATGTGCTGTTTTCCAAATCGGTGCGTGAAAAGGTGCAGAACGATCCGTTTGGGCAGGTTGAGGACGATGGAAGCGGTAGGGTTAAGGTTTTTCTTAAGCTTGAGGGGAATAGTAACGATTTCTCTGTATCCTACGATCGTGCTTCGGCGCGTGATGCATTTAGACAAAATCTTCGGAACGAGGGGTTGAGCCTGCGGGCTATACTCCGCGATGAATTCTCTTTTCTAAGGCCATCAGCCAAAGAGGATTCGTTAAAACCAAATGCGCTGGACGAGAAGAAAAAGGACGAGAAGAAAAAGGAGCAGAAGAAGAACGAGGAGTCAACCAAGTTTACCATTGAATGGGATTAGCCCTCCTTTTTTTTTCCATATCAGATGTACTAAAACCGTTAACCGTAAGTTAGTAGTGTTATACTAATCATAACTCGCATTGGAGATATACCTTGTAAAACAAAGATGGAAGGCGTTGCTACTGGTTGTAGCAGTTATTATTGGATTTGCTTCTCTTTACATTACCAATAGCCTTGTAAAGGATTTATCGCTTGAGGAGCGCAAGAAGATTGAGCTGTGGGCTAAAGCAATCCGCGAGATATCTAACATAAACAACCTGGCCGACTCAAGTCAAAATTTTGCCATAGTGCTCGACGTGCTCGAGAACAACACCACCGTGCCGGTACTCCTTACCGATGAGGACGATAATATCCTGTCGCATATGAATGTTAAGCCCTCAAGGGTGGAAACCAGAGAGGGAGCCCAACGGTTATTGTCGCAAATGAAATCATCAAAAGAGCCCATTGTGGTTACCCTTATTGATGGTAGCAAGAACATCGTTTACTATAAAGATAGCACTACTCTGGTGAAGCTGACATACTACCCCTACGTGCAGCTATTCGTGATAATTCTATTTATTGTTGCTTCATACTATGCCTTTAGCCACTCACGAAAAGCTGAGCAGAACCAGGTATGGGTGGGTTTGGCTAAAGAGACAGCTCATCAGCTGGGTACGCCAACCTCATCACTTTTGGCTTGGCTTGAGCTGATTCGTGAATCGGGCATTGATCCCACCTTGGTGAGTAACTTCGAGAAGGATGTGTCCAGGTTGGAAAAAGTAGTTGATAGGTTCTCAAAGATAGGCTCCAGCCCATCGCTACGAACTACCAATTTAGTGGCAGCTATTGGCAATACTGTGGAGTACCTCCGCAACAGGATATCGAGCAAGATTAACCTGGTGGTTAAGTTCGACTCTACCGACTCAATTCCATTGCCTTTGAATGAGACCCTTTTTGAGTGGGTGCTAGAGAATATTATCCGCAACTCAATCGATGCAATACAATCTTGCGGCGAGGTGACTATTTCTGTTATTGATAATACCCAAGTAGTTTTTATCGATATAACCGATACTGGTAAGGGAATTCCTCGGAGCCATTTCAAAACAATTTTCCAGCCAGGCTACACAACCAAGAGCAGAGGCTGGGGCCTTGGGCTAACCCTTTCCAAGAGGATAATCGAAGAGTATCATAACGGAAAACTTTTTGTGAATAATTCAGAGGTTGATAAGGGCACTACGTTCCGCATAGTTCTTCGTAAATTACACAGCTAAAAGCTAGCTTGGGATTTGCCTCGGTTTGGGGTGTTCTGCTAATTTTGCAACTTGTGATACCGGTGTTATTCCATCCAACCTAGGCTGGGTGTTTTCGGCCAGCTCTTCATCGGCATCCTCTTTCTCGGGCTCAGATGCTGAGAGTATAGCTTTGTACTCTGTTGCGTTGCTCAAAATATCGATACACATGGGAATTACCTCGTCCCGGTTAACGTCATACTGAGCTTTGCCCTTTTGAAAATAGTATCTACCCACAATCTCTTCTTCGAGCAATCTTTTAATTTCGGGTTTAATCAGCTCCAAATCCATGGCAATATTACCCTTTACAATTGATTGTATACTATCGGTAAGGGGTTTGAGCATCTCGTGATAATTCTCATCTTGTGCGGCTCTTATCATATCCTTCAGTATGGACTGGGTTTGGCTCTCGTACTCGAAATTGGAATCGTTTAGATATGTTATAAACCCGTTATACTGCTCATCGGTAAGCGTAAACTCTGTAGGGCTAGCAATGCTGTCATTCGATGAGTGGAATTGCGTGGCAAAGTCAAAAAGCATATTTCGTGCGTACAGCACTGTTGCTAATCGGCTATACATCGATGCGCTGTGCTTTATATCTGGGGTTATGCCTCCCCCATCGCGAACAATACGTCCATTGCGGGTTTTAAAATCGGATATTAAAGAATCGGGAATAAAGCTAATGCTTCCATCGTTGGCTCGTTGGGTAAAGTCAACAGCCTGAATGCATCGGCCGCTGGGAATATAATACTTGGCTGTAGTTATTTTGAGTTGAGCATTGTAGGGTAAGGGGCGGGTGGTCTGCACCAAGCCTTTGCCAAAAGTTCTTTCGCCAACTATAACTGCCCTGTCAAGATCCTGAAGGGCCCCTGCTACAATTTCCGATGCCGATGCCGAGACTCTATCCACAAGCACCACTAGGGGTGTCTTTGTGTCTACTGCACGCGAGGGTGTTTTGTACTCCTGATCAAACTCCTTGATCTGCCCTTTGGTGTAAACCACCAGCTCATCCTTAGGTATAAACAAATTTGCAATTTTAACCGCTTCATGAAGTAACCCTCCCGGGTTGCCTCTTAGGTCTAAAATAATACCCTGGGCATTGCCCTTGGATTTTAACTCCTTTAAGGCCTTTTCAACCTCCTTATGGCAATTGGTGGTGAAGTTTGCTAGCCTAATGTAACCTACACCCTCCGAAATCATTCCGTAAAAAGGGACGCTAGGAATATGGATTTTATCGCGCTTAAAGCTAAACGTTAGCGAGTCGGGTTTTGGGTATCGTTGTATAACTAGGTTTAGGTTCGACTTTGGCACCCCTTTAAGCATCTTGCTAACCCGATCAACAGGTAGGCTAAGCACGCTGATCCCGTTTATCTCTAAAATTTTATCACCTGCCCTAAGCCCTGCGCCATGGGCAGGACTTCCCTCGTAAACCTCAGCCACAATTGGGTAGTCGGCGCTTTGGCGAATAAGTGCACCCATCCCGCCGTACTCGCCAGTGGTTTGGAATTCAAGCTCGGCCTTATCCTCTTCGGGGATAAACTCGTTGTAGGGGTCAAGCGACTCAAGCATAGCGTCGATGGCAACTTTTACCAGCTTTTCAGGGTCGGGCTTGTCAACATAAAAAATGCTAACCTCCCTAAAGAAGGAGAAGAATATGTCGAGACTTTTAGATACCTTAAAGTCAACAGAATTGAATGAGAAAGCACCAATTACTATGGTTGTGGCAACCAGTGCAATGGAAATCTTTTTTAGCTTTGTTTTAATGCTAGCCATGGTATGATGTATTTATTGAAAACAGAAAAGCAAAGTAAACAAATATTAATCCAATAAGTAAGCCTGCTAAGTTGTTTTCAGCTAAAAAAAGCGAATACAGCACGCACTCTCTCTATGGAACGGGATCATATCCGTGTCCACCCCATGGGTTGCAGCTGACAACTCGTTTTGTGCAGAGCCACAAGCCTTTAAAAGGTCCGTGCTTTTTTAATGCTTCAAGGCAGTACGATGAGCAGGTGGGGTAGTATCGGCAGCTGGCATGTGTATGGGGGCTAATGAAAAGTTGATATGCCCTTATGGGCAGCGACAGGACCAGTACCAAAACCATTCTAATTGTCTTCATACTTCCGAAATATTGCTATGCCAATCCTTAATGGAGTTGATGAGTTTAACGATTGCCAGTTGGATTTGTTCAAAGGGCAACTTTTCCGATGCAACGTAAACAAAGGCAATTTTAACCTGTAGCTGGTTGTCGGAGCACCATTGGTAAAGAGTGTGTTTGTTTAGGCGGAATGACTCGCGAACCCTTCTCCTGATAGCGTTTCGGTGTACGGCTCGCTTAAACTTCTTTTTGGGCACAACAAATAGGGTTTGAGCCGCTGGCTCATTGTGCGGGAGAGCCTCTATGGTAAAGGTAGCTTTTATTGGGTATGAGAATACGCTTTGCCCCTGAGCAAAAATGCTATCAATGCTCTTCTTGCTGCAAAGCCGCTCGCTCTTCGGAAAGCCAAATGGCTTCATGGTATTGCGATTGATTTTATTCCCAACCAGCAACAGCTGTCGATATTGTGCTGGGCAGTTAGGTAACCTTGGTATCTACCCTTGCAGGGGAAGTTACTACTTGTTCTCCTTGTTAAACTTTTTGATGAACTCATCGAGCGCTTGGGTCATGCTAGGGCATGCTGGCGTTGGCGCCTGAATGTCTAGTCGTAGCTTATGATCCTTTACCGCTTTGGCAGTGGTGGGGCCAAAGGCAGCAATTTTTGTGTCATTCTGTTTAAAGTCGGGAAAATTTTTGAAAAGCGACTTTATACCGCTGGGGCTGTAAAACACGATAATATCGTAGTAAATATCTTTCAGATCGGACAGGTCGCTGCTTACAGTCCGGTAAAGGATTGCTTTGGTGTACTTAACCTTTGCCTTGTCGAGCGACTTGGGGATTTCTGCCTTGTGCATATCCGACAGTGGAACCAAAAACTTCTCCGTCTTATGCTTGTTAATAACATCCATTAGCTGTGCAAAGGTGCCCTGTCCGTAAAAAATTTTACGCTTGCGGTACACGATGTACTTTTGCAAATACAGGGCAACAGCCTCGGTAATGCAGAAATACTTCATGGTTTCGGGTACAGCAACCCTTACCTCGTCACAAATTCTAAAGAAATGATCTATTGCTGTACGACTGGTAAAAATAACGGCTGTGTGCTGAAGAATATCAATTCGCTGTTGGCGAAACTCTTTGGATGGCACTCCCTCAACCTGTATAAAAGGCCGAAAATCAATTTTAAGGTTGTACTTATTGATTAGTTCGAGGTAGGGAGACTTTTCGCTTTGGGGTTCGGGTTGCGATACGATAATCTTTTTGATCTTCAAGGTCATAGATGTTTTATTCAACAACACGTTACCCCCTAAAAAAACTCATTGACAATAATCAATGTGGGGATAATTTCAAGGGCACAAAGATATAAAAATAAATAGAACATTGAAAATCGGTTAAAAAGAAAAACCTGAAGCGTCCTTAGTATCCTGAAAATCAAAACGAGGGTCAAAACCCCCAGTGTTATGTATAGGGTTGCAACTTTTGCCCCGCTCGAGGCGTACAGCATCAAAAGGTTAAGGGGGATTAACACCAGGCCGAATAGCCTCTCGTATATTAGCTGATTTATGTGTAGCGACAGAGCCGCTTGGGCTTGATTTGACACGAACCCAATGGTTTTGTTTGATATATATCGAAAAGCTCTATACCCAACAAAGCTAAGCGAGATGTAAATTGCCAATAATGCATAGTTGTCAACCCTATGGGTTGGTAATTCTAGGATATTTATCATTTGAATAAATGCTACGGGCAACGAAATGAGCATAGCTGCATCCAGCATCCTGAAGAAACGATTCTGAACAATAGTGTTTTCGCTTATTATCTTTTTTCCGATATGGAAAAAAAGAGCCCCCCGGAATAAATTGTTTATCTGTTTTGCAAACAATAGCCTTAGTAGTACTAGCAGAATAAGCATTGCAAGCATGGGGTAAAAAAGCCATAAGGTTTTTTGACTCTCTTGCTCTAAGGGTTTTATGTGGATATGCCTTACGGGTTCGGCCGGTATGGTTTCGATAAAAACCTGCTGGTTTACTTTTACAAACTCATTGTAATGGTAAGCATCGTATAGCGTTTCATGGCTAAATGCAGAGGTCCATATCACTCCTTCTTGCTCAACAACAGTATGTAGCGGACGATGGCTACCATCTCTGCAAATATAGCATGTGGTGTCAACCTCCGGAACAGCTTGCCTTCGTACTACGGGAGTTATAGCCTGTTCGGTTTGTTCTTTAATGGCCTCTACCTCCTGAGTCTTTCTTTCGATAAGAAGGAACAATGGGTTTATCCCCTCGGGTATGGTGTCAAGTGTATCCTTGGGTTGGGGTTTGGGTATGGTGTCCTGTTGATAGCTTAGGTAATCCCCAGATATTGGGGTGGATGTGTTCGACCAGGTATGTTCCCAAAGTTTTCCCATGTAGATATTGCCAAACGGCCAATTAGTTGGCAAATATAGTAACCTTTTGTTTTTTTACTCTCAGAAAATTGGATTGAAAAGGTTTTTAAGCCATTTTTGTTTGATGTTTCCATTTTCAATGTAAAGGGGTTTTCATTATGACCACGGACAGCGCGAAGTGTGTTTTAGGCTTTGATAAACGCCCTTCTTCGCGTGTATGTTTAATTGAATTGTTATAGGTAATGCGAGTCGTAATACAAAGAGTTTCGGAGGCCTCCGTTACCGTTGGCGGCGGGGTAGTTGGCTCCATTGCCAAGGGGATGCTAATCCTGGTTGGATTCGAGGACGCTGATGTTGATGGCGACATCGATTGGATGGTGAACAAGCTCTGCAACCTTCGAATATTTGATGATGCTGAAGATGTTATGAACCTTTCCATAATGGATATTGAAGGCGAGTTCCTCGTGGTTAGCCAGTTCACCCTGCACGCTAAAACAAGAAAAGGTAACAGACCCTCCTACATAAAAGCGGCCCACCCCGAGACAGCAATTCCCCTTTACCATCAATTTGTCGATAAGTTGAGGCGTCACTCACAGCTAACAGTTAGCGAGGGCATTTTTGGTGCGAAGATGCTAGTTGACATAAGAAATGATGGCCCTGTGACCATAATTATCGACACTAAAAATAAGGAGTAATGGATGTTTTAACGCTCAGAGAACTTCAGGCGCAGGTGGATAAATGGATTAAAACCAAAGGCGTTCGCTACTTTAGTGAGCTCACTAACCTTGGGGTTTTAATGGAGGAGGTGGGCGAGTTGGCTCGGGTAATTACTCGCACCTATGGCGACCAATCATTTAAGCCTGGAGAGAGTGCCGACACCATGGCCGAGGAGATGGCCGATATTCTGTTTGTGCTGGTGTGTTTAGCCAATCAAACAGGGGTAGATTTGCAACAGGCTATGGAAGAGGCTTTTCGTAAACGAAACACTCGCGATGCTAATCGCCATGTAAACAACCCCAAGTTAAAGTAATTAATCCGGCAAAGGTTTTTGCTAATATCTATATTATCTTTGCAAATCAACGAAAAATCATTGAATATGAATATGTCATTTGAAGAGAAGTTTAACATTGAGGTTGATGAAAGTGTCGTGAACAAGGCGCTCGTAGCTATTAAGGGTAAAGCCAACGATAGAGTTAACGATAAGGATCTGCTTAAACGATGCTTTAGCCTCATCGACCTAACCACGCTCAACTCTACCGATAGCGTAGAGCGTGGCGAACTTTTTGCCGAACGGGTAAACAATTTGGCCAAGCAGTACCCTAGTGTTCCCAACGTGGCAGCCATTTGTGTATACCCCAGCTTGGTTTCGGCGGTTAGAAATACGCTCTCGAACAATGGTGTTAAGATTGCCTCTGTGGCCGCTGGTTTTCCTGCATCCCAAACATTTATCGATATAAAACTCTCAGAGTGCCAAATGTGCCTCGAAATGGGTGCCGATGAGCTCGATGTGGTGATATCGCTAGGTTACTTTCTCGAGGGTGACTACTTTACTGTCTTCTCAGAGCTGCAGCAGATAAAAGAGGTTGCCGGCGATGCACAGGTTAAGGTTATACTCGAAACAGGTGCTATGCCCTCGCTCTCCGATATTCGTTTGGCATCGTTCCTCGCTATGGAGGCAGGAGCCGATTTTATAAAAACTTCTACAGGCAAAATTGATGTGGCTGCAACCCCCGAGGCGCTTTACGTTATGTGCCAAGCCGCCAAGGATTACTACGATGAAACGGGACGAATGGTGGGAATAAAGCCCGCTGGAGGGATGACTACGGCCCCCGATGCCATCATGTTCTACTCAATTGTTGAGGAGATTCTTGGCGAGAAGTGGCTTAACAATAAGTGGATACGTTTAGGCGCTAGCCGATTGGCCGATAATCTATTATCTGATATTGTTGGCGAAAAGGTAGAGTATTTTTCCGCATCTGCCCCGGGAGCAAAGTATTAAAAAACCTGACAGCGTCGTCAGACCCTGTCAGCGTTTATTATAGTTGTATATCAACGAACCCTGTCAGTTTACCTGCCCTAAGTAGGGCTTCCCAGCGCTGAGAGGTTCGTTTTAAGACCCAGCCCTCGTTTTTTATTTGGTGCTCCGTTAACGCCGTCAGGAGCTTCGCACCCTGACGGGTTAACTCTTCCAATAAACCTGACAGCGTCGTCAGACCCTGTCAGCGTTTATTATTGACAATAATCAAATCCTTTAAAATTATTTGTGTATTATTCTAAAACAAAGTAACTTCCATTTAAAAATACAGATCAATGGAAGTACTGGAGCCAGGATGCTACTATCATATATTTAACCGGGGAATTAACTCCACCAACCTTTTTATTGGTGGTAATGATTGCACCCACTTTCTTTCACTCTATAAAAAGTTTATCGACCCCATTGCCGATACATTCGCCTACTGCCTGATGAGCAATCATTTTCATTTATTGGCGAGGATTAAGGAAGATGTTGTTTACAAATACTCAAGCGCCGATAGTTCTATTGATGCCAAACGATTTAAAGAGGTGAAATGGGAAACAATCAGTCGTTTTGAGGTTGCTACCTCAGACTATAGTTTAAGGAAGATTCCAGATCCTTCAAAGCATTTTTCTCATCTCTTCAATGCTTACACCAGCTATTTTAATAAACTTTATTTTCGAACCGGCTCTCTTTTCGAGCGACCATTCAAACGGATTCGAGTAGAAAGTGAATCGTACCTGCGATACTTAGTGTACTACATTCACCATAATCCTGTAAAGCATGGTTTTGTCGATGATATTTGCAAATATCCTTGGAGTTCATACCAGGAGATTGTCTCACCAAATCAGACGAGTATAAAGCGTCAAGAAGTGATAGAATGGTTTGGCGATTTGGCCAACTTCAAATACTTCCATCAACAGGAACAAGATTTAGATAGGATAAAGGATTTGATATAAATAAACCTGACAGCGCCGTTAGGCCCTGTCAGCGTTTATTATAGTTGTATATCAACGAATCCTGTCAGTTTACCTGCCCATAGTAGAGCTTCCCAGCGCTGAGAGGTTCGTTTTAAGACCCAGACCTCGTTTTTTATTTGGTGCTCTGTTAACGCCGTCAGGAGCTTCGCACCCTGACGGGTTAACTTAATGCGCCTCCAACCAGTTATCGCCCACACCCATATCAATTTCTAGCGGAACAGATAGTTTAATAGCATTTTCCATACAATCCTTCAGAAGTGCCTTCATGGTTTCCAGCTCGGGCTTGTACACATCAAAGTTCAATTCGTCGTGCACTTGGATAATCATTCGGCTTTTAAGGCCCTGCTCCAGGATCTTGTTGTGGATTGATATCATGGCCACCTTAATGATATCGGCAGCCGAACCCTGAATGGGTGCGTTTATTGCGTTGCGCTCGGCTAATCCTCGAACGGTTTGGTTATTCGAGTTGATATCGGGCAGGTAGCGCTTGCGCCCAAAGATGGTCTCCACGTAACCCTTCTTGCGAGCTTGCTCAACGCAGCTATCCATATAGGCTTTTACGCCTTTGTATGTATCAAAATACCCATCGATTAGCTCTTTTGCCTCGGTGCGACTAATGCCCAACCGTTGCGATAGCCCAAAGGCTGATATGCCGTAAATCATCCCAAAATTGGCGGTTTTGGCTCGGCTTCGCTGCTCGCGGGTTACGTCGGCTAGTGGTACTTTGAAGATTTTTGCTGCTGTGGCGGCATGAATATCCTCGCCGCTTTGGAATGCCTCTAGCATCGATGCGTCCTGGCTAACGTGCGCCATTAGGCGCAGCTCAATCTGCGAGTAGTCGGCCGAGAGGAATGTGTATTCATCGCCCGAGGGGATAAACGCTCTGCGGATTTCCCTTCCTCGTTCCTCGCGGATGGGGATATTCTGTAGGTTGGGATTGTTGGAGCTAAGCCTACCCGTTGAGGCAACCGCCTGATTAAACGAGGCGTGAATCTTACCCGTTTTCTTGTTGATAAGCGTGGGCAATACCTCCACATAGGTTGATAATAACTTCTTGACCGAGCGAAAATCGAGTATTTTTTCAACTATGGGATGCCTGTCGGCGTACTTCATCAGCTCCTCCTCGCTGGTGGAGAACTGCTTGGTTTTGGTGCGCTTGGCATCGGGGGCAATCTTCATACGCTCAAACAGAACCTCCCCCAGCTGTTTGGGCGATGATACGTTGAGGTCGGGCACGCCAGCCATCTCCTTAATTTCTGAGTCGAGTTGTATTAGTTCCTTGTTGAGCTCAACGGCGTAATCGTTAAGCGCCTGCGTGTTGATTGAAACGCCCTCGTACTCCATCTGTGCCAGTACCTTTATCAGCGGTTCTTCGAGCTTATAGTATAGTTCGGTTAGATTTTCTTTCTCCAATCGTTCCCACAGTATTTTCTTTAGTTGCATAGCCAAATCGGCATCCTCGCCGGCGTACACGGCAATTTTTTGCGGGTCGATATTGCGCATGTTAAGCTGCCGATTTCCCTTCTTACCAATCAGCTCCTCTATCTCGATGGGCTTGTAGCCCAAAAGGTTTTCCGAGAGTATATTCAGGTTGTGACGCATATCGGGCTCCAGCAGGTAGTGCCCCAGCATGGTATCGTTAAGCTTGCCGCGCAGCTCAATGCCGTAGTACTTCAGCATGAGCAAATCGAACTTAATGTTTTGCCCCACCTTGGCAATCTTATCGTTCTCGAAAAGAGGTTTAAACTTATCGAGAATTGCTTTGGCCTTGGCCTCGTCGGTTGGAATGGGTACGTACCAAGCCGTTAATGGATCAACAGAAAATGAAATGCCCACCAGCTTCGATGTGTGATGCTCAAGCCCAGTGGTTTCGGTATCGAAGCAGAACTCCTTTACTGCCATTAGCTTTTCGATAAGCGCATCAATATCCTTATTGGTATCAACCAGCGTGTAGCTGTGCTGCACATCGTTAATGGTTTTTAGCGAGGGTTCGGTTGCGGGAACTGCAAAATCGGCGTCGCCGAAAAGCGAGGTTTGCACGGGCTTGGGTTTTTCCTGCGGCTTGGCTTCGCCAAACACATCGCGCATCAGGGTGCGGAACTCCAGCTCATCGAAAAGCCTCTTTAGCTCCTCGGCATTGGGCTGGGTGCGCTGCAATTTCTCAAAATCGATATCAACGGGAACATCGGTCTTTATCTCAACCAGTATTCTGGCCATATCTAGCAGCTCCCTGTTTTCAAGCAGCTTCTCGCGCTGCCCCTTCGATAGCTCATCAATATTCTTGTAAATCTCTTCAATGGAACCGTACTGTGCAATTAGCTTGGCGGCGGTTTTCTCGCCAATGCCCGGTACGCCGGGAATATTGTCGGATGTGTCGCCCCACAGCGAAAGGATATCTTTAAATTGAGCAGGGTTCTCTATGCCATACTTCATGCAGAAATCGGCTGCGGTAACCGTTTCAATATCGGCACCGCTGCGCGAGGGTTTTACCATCACCACCTTGTCGGTAAGTAGCTGGCCGTAGTCCTTGTCGGGGGTCATCATCATCACATCAAAACCCAACGGCTCGGCCTGTTTGGCCAGCGTGCCCACAATATCATCGGCCTCGTAGCCCTGCATTTCGAGTATGGTGATATTCATGGCACGAACAATCTCCTTAATTACGGGCACCGCCGAACGAATATCCTCTGGCGTTTCCTGCCGGTTGGCCTTGTACTCGGGGTACAGCTCGGAGCGGAATGTTTTGCCCGAGATATCGAAAGCCACGGCAATATGTGTGGGGTCGAACCGCTTGAGCGCATCGAGTAGCGATTTGGTAAAACCATAGATTGCCGAGGTGTTCTGCCCCTTGCTGGTTTTTATGGGGCGGCTAATAAAGGCAAAGTAGGCGCGGTATATCAGGGCGTAGGCATCGAGAACTAGGAGTTTTTTATCAGACATATTATGGGCGTTTAGCGCCTGCCAAAGGCAGGAAAATTTAGTGTTTAAAGTTCTGCGCCTTACCTGCCTTATGTGGGCAGGTTGTATGCAGACCGGCTTTAAGTTAAGAGTAGACCTGTTTTGTATTTAACTACTCCCTTACAAAAGTACGAAGATTTATTGGGTTGTATAGATTGGAGAAGGAAAAGAGCAGTTGCTTTTTGCAGGGCTGAGCAGGCAGTGGTTGTTATACCTTGAGTTCAGATTTTTGGAGAATATAGTTCTGTTCGCTGGCGTTTCCCTCAAGCAGGCTGGTGCATACAACGTATTGATTTAATTGAAAATATTGTGTAGGTTTACAACTGGTATGCTGGTACAACAAACTTTATTGTTTGAGGATATATTTTGGGTTGGTATAAAGGAGTTATGCACAAGCGGAGAAAAGACAACGACACAGCAAATTGACAATGAAAATGGAATAATAAACTTGAAATGAAAAACGAAACTGACAGACAAATAATCCGACACCCATTGCCGACCCGAATGTGTTTTAATTTTTTTTACCCACCGCACAAAAATTTTGAAATTCTGCCGACCCACATTGCACACATTGCCAAAGCCCCCCGAGCCAACGCTACAAACAAAGCTTTGTCAAAGAGTGCAATTTTGCCGACCCTTTTAGTATCTTTGACCATTTTAATTTAACATGTATGTTTAGAGTAGTCTGGGACAAAGATATTAATGGGGTTTTGCTTACGACAAACGGAAACGGTGAAGCATTAAATGTTTCACCCCGTCCTGTTTTCCATGAAGAATTAACCTTGCTTGGTTTTGATAAAATCTGGAATTGGAGATATCATGAATCAAATGACCCTTTATTATGGGCTTTAGATAGAAGATATTATTACAAAGGGGAATTAGTTGCTGAAGTGAAAGGTGGAAATATATTTGACGACCCGAAAATTGAAATTACAGAAGCAGGGAAAGAATTAAAGCTAAAGCCTATAAACATTCAGAAGGTAGTTGAAAAAAATCAGAAATTACTTTTCCTAATTGAACAGGAAGCCATTGAATTTATTGAACAAACCTATCGTACTTATAGTCTTAAGAAAATAAGAAGAAAAGCTAAAGCAAATGAAGAAGTTGATTGGGCATTGCTGGCTGAAATGCATGAAAAGAATACAAAAATTAAACATGCTGTTGTAAAGCAAGACTGCGATAGTTTTGATATTATGCCTCTTGACTTAGCCAAAGAAAACAATAAAACTGTTTACCTGAACACTAAGATTGACCAGTTTATCGCTTCCTTTAGTGGCGGAAAGGATTCTCAGGTTACTCTTGACCTTGTAAGCCGCGTGATACCTCCTGATGATTTTATGGTGATCTATTCAGATACTGGTATGGAAATCCCTCCATCAATTGAAATTTTTAAATTGACAAAAAAAATATATACAAAACAATATCCTGAACTTAAATTTCATTTATCTAAAAACCATCAAAGTATTATAGATAATTGGAGCGAGTTTGGTGCTCCAAGTCGTCTTCATAGATGGTGCTGTACTGTTGCAAAAACAGCACCCCTTTACAAATTATTAAAAGAAATAAATGGAAGTGGAAAACAACCTAATGTTCTTGTTTTTGAAGGAGTAAGAGCAGAGGAAAGTAATGCGAGAGAAAAATATGCACGAATAGGGAAAGGCGTAAAACATAATAATGTAATAAATGCAAGACCAATTTTTGATTGGAGTTCAACTGAAATTTACTTGTATCTTTTTAGCAGAAAATTGCCATTCAATAATGGTTATAGAAATGGCTTATCTCGTGTCGGATGTGCAATTTGTCCATTTTCTTCGGAGTGGTCAGAACATATTGTAAAAAAACTTTACCCAGAAAATATTAATAAGTTCATTGATTTAATATTTGATCAAACGGGCACAATAGGCATTGACAACAAAGAAAAAAAACTAAATTATATAAAAGAAGGTAATTGGAAAAAAAGGGCAGGTGGTAAATTAAATGATTCAAATAATTCAAGAATAGATTTTATTCAATTTAAACCAGACTATAAAGTTATAATTTCTAATCCTAAGGAAAAAATCACTGAATGGTTAAAAGTATTAGGCTACTCAAATTTAAATTACATAAACGATAATATTTCTGGTGAGATACTAATAGATAAAAATCCTGTTATAGTAAGCATCACAACCTTAAAAAATGATGGAAATATTAAACAAATTATCGTATTTAAGAATATAGGCGAGAATCCAATCTTAATTAGTAAGATTAAAAAGGTATTATATAAAACTACATATTGCACGCATTGTGAGGCATGCGAAGTAGAATGTCCTACCGGAGCACTTAGCGTGGAACCAACAGTTACAATTGATTCCAATAAATGCATACATTGTGGTAGGTGTTCTGATATAAGTGAAAAGGGCTGTTTATTGGCAAAATCAATATATACTTCAGAAGGAAACATTAAAAACTCATCAAATATGAAATCATCTGGTATTGACAAATATTCGACATTTGGTCTACGAGAAAAATGGCTTAGCCAGTATTTTCAGAATATTGAAAATTATTTTGAAACTGGGAATAACGATTTAGGAACAAAAATGATTCCCGCTTTAACACATTGGCTTCGAGATGCCGATTTACTAAATCGAACAGATAAAAAATCAAGCGAAACAGCAATCTTATTAAAAGAAATTTATCAGCATAAAACAAATTTCACTTGGGAAATTATTTGGATAAATCTTGCTTATAATTCAACCATTACAAATTGGTATGTTGGTAATGTTCTTTATAATAGGTCATACTCAAAAAATGAACTGTTAGCAATGCTTCAAAATGATTATCCAAATTATGGCGCTGGCACTCTCAAAAATCCATTAGGTGCCTTACTCAATACATTTGATGAAAGCTCCTTGGGTAGTGTTTTAGAACTCAGCCAACTAAAGAAAAAAGGAAATGCTGTTGATATAATTATCAAAAAACCTTATGAAAACATTGATTCAATTTCTGTAGCTTATTCACTTTATCGATACGCCAACAGCAAAAACCGATACAATTTGACTGTTTCCGAATTATATGCACCTGAACAAAAGCAAGGTGTCTACAAGGAGTTTGGAGTATCAAAAGAACGATTCCAAAACATATTGAGAACATTACAAGAAAATATAAACGGAATTGTAAAAGTAGATTTAGTAATGGGTCTCGACAATATCTCATTACGCGAAGATTTAACCTATACCGAAGTACTTAAACTATTACTCGAAAAATAGTGGCATCATGAAATATTCAGAAATCATTGGGTTGCAGGAGTACTTTCACCCTGTATTTAATATTGAAAACGAGACCGTTAACTATTGGAAACAGTTTATTCCAAACGACCAGTTTTATGAGGTTTTGCGAAAAACAATTTCAGCTATTGATACAAGCGAGCCGAGTTTAAGAAAATCAATTTGGATTCAGGGTACTTTTGGCACAGGGAAAAGTCATGCCGCTTCTGTGATTATGCATATGCTATTTGATGATTATGCAGAGGTTGAAAATTATATTGATGAGAATATTGATGATTCCAGTTTAAAATCAAAACTGAAGAACTATCGAGGCAAAAATAAATTAATGCCTATAGTTTTAAAAGGATTGGGAAGCATTTCAAATAGCAGAACATTTGCTTTGCAAATTGAAAAAGCTGTAAGAACCTCACCTGGTTTTAGAGATTTAGGCATTGTGACAACCAGTGATTTTGACAGATTGATTGAAAAGGTAAATAGCCCTTTAATAGATTGGGATTCACTTATAAAAAAGCATGATGAACTGAGTATCTATGTTACAACCAAAACTGACATTTTAAAGAAACTAAATGCTTATGATATTGATTTCTTTCATGTAATTGAAGGCACTCTAAATAAAGAGGGTGTTCACTTCTCCCATTCAGACATTACGAAATGGCTTGTTGAAGTCAATAATGAGGTTATAGCTCAAAAGAAAGCAGATGGAATTATTATCATTTGGGATGAGTTTACTTCAGTAATGGATTCTATTAATTCAGGAATTATTAACCAGCTACAAAATATTGCCGAATTAAGCGAGAAAAACAACATCTTTTTATACTTAATCAGCCATAGAACACCCCACCAACATTCTATACCAAAAGAAGATTTATCAAGAATGAATGACAGGTTTCATATTATTCAGTATCGAATGGAACCTATTACGACCTACCATATTATTGCAGCAACCATTAAAAAAATAAATGTTGAAGAATGGCGCAGTCACCAAGCTGAAATATTTGAGGGCACAACACAATGGGATGATTTAATTAATTTGCTGACCAATAACGATAGTGCATCTGCAAAATCAAAAATAAAAGACCTTTTCCCGATTCATCCTTATTCAGCATATTTATCCACCTTTATTGCCAGAAATTTAGGTTCTACCAATAGAAGTATTTTTGGATTCTTATATGACAAGGAATTTGGCTTTCTGAATTATTTAGACAAGGAGCTAAACGGAGAACGCTTGCTTACAGCTGATTATTTGTGGGATTTCTTTGCCAATGCATTTGAAAATGATCAGGAAGCAAGGTTTAATCAGGTTCTTGATAAATATCGTCTTAATATTCAAAGAGTTCAGAACCATAGTGAAAATTGCACAAAGGTATTTAAGGGAATTTTGCTTCTTAATGTATTATTTAAAGTAGTTGAAGTAACTGGAGAAGAAGGGAGTCCGGTTACTCCTTCAACCGAGAATATTTCTTCTCTTTTTTACGGCTCTGGTTTTGAGCAAGAAATACCTGAAATACTATCCTTTATTGACGAAAAAGGAATTGTTACAAAGACACCAGGTGGCGATTTTTTAATTGAGTTTTCATCTTTACCGATACGCGAAATTGAGCAAGCAAAAGAAAGCGTTCGAAATCAATTTAAAGATATTATCAATGTGCTAAAGTATGCCCAAGTAGATAAGGACTTAGAAAAGAGCATTTTCAAGGACAATATTTACAGAGAGTCTGAAATTACTTTATTCTCAACCAATATTGAAAATGAACATATTTTAAGGAATCGTTTAAACAAAGCTTTTCAGAAACCATACAGCCTGAAATGTGCAGTATTCTTAGCAAATGGGGACTATGATCATTTAACAACCATTCCCAAAATTAAAGAACTAGCGCAAGATGAAGATTTTCAGGATATAGTTTTTGTTATTGTTGAAGAACCATTCTCTGAAAGAAATCACGAAAAGTTTATTGATTATATTGCCAGAAAGCAGGTAAGCGATAATCATAGTTATGACGAACAATCGGCTAATTATGAAAATTACGCAAAAGAACAAGTAAAAGAGTGGTTTTCTAGAATTAAGAACAGATATATGCAGATCATCTTTAGAGAAAAAGATGAAAAACATCTTGCCACTAGAATTGGCAATGTGATTAATCGTTCATACAGTCCGGTAATTTTTTCAAAAGGTATCGATAACATTTCTGACTTATTCAGGAACGCAAACGTTTGGAAGTTTCAAACAGCAATAAAGGCAGCGGAGATTTTTATTTTCGCTGACGACCGCACAGAACTTGAAGAAAAAACCTCAGGTGGCCCAAATGTCTATCTTAAGTATTTAGTTAAAGACAAAGAAGGCGAGTATATCATTGCTGATAATTTAATGTTGAAAACAGATGGCGACCCCAGTCACACTTTAAATATTATTCAAGGAGAAATAGACTCAAAATTTTCCAAGCTCAAACAGAGATCACTTTTCAATATTGGTGAAGAATTAAAATATTTAACAGATTCACCTTTTGGCCTTTATACAAACATGCCTAATATGGCACTTATGGGTTTTGTACTTAGAAAATACATTGGAGAACTTTATGTAGCTGATGTGGGAAGACCTATTGAAAAAGATGAAATGCGAGATTTAATCGGCTATATGTTTAGTTTTTGGCAGGACGGTAGAAATCAAAATAAATTGAATGTACGTTTTGGATCTAAAGAAGAAAGGGAACTAAAAAAGATACTACTTGACCTGTTTGATTTAAAAGACTTTAATAGCATTACCGATACACGCTGGGCAATTGTAAATTACGTAAAAGCAATTGCAAAATACCCTATTTGGGCATTGAAATATTGTGCTGAAGGAAAGAATATTACGGATGCAATTGATGAGTTATTAAAGCTGATTTATAATTCCACAAATGATATAGATGTTAAGTTAATTTCTGGAGTTTTAGGAAAAATAAAGGATTATCGTTATGAACTAAAATTAGTACTTAAGCATGAAAATTTTAGAGCTGGGTTTCTAACATTTTTGCAAAGTGTTGATGATGGAATTTCTATCACAAATGAAAACTTTAACGAAGTTACAGATTATTTGTTTTCTAGTATGCAAGAAGAAATAGGTCTGTGGAAGGAAGACAATGTTAAGCTTAAAGTTTATCAATGGCATACACACAAAAATCAACCAACATCAAATCCAATACCACCAAATAATCCAGACACTCCTCAAAATCCTGATACTCCCACGCCTACTCCTACGCCTGAAAGAGAAAAAATCATTTTCAAAGTCAGGAATTTTAATCATGGTGAACAGGAACTTAAAAATAGAATTGTGAAAATGGTTGAAGAAAATCAACACTTTTCTCAACTCTTAAGTTTGATTGATAGATATTTCAACTAGAGGCAACCATGAAATTGGCAGAAAAAATAAAAGAATTTGAAAGTATCGAAGGATTGATTTCACAAATTAATTCTGACAAGTTTACAAATGAAATACTATCGAGACGATATCCTGTCAGATTAATTTTTTTACAAAGATTTGAAACGTTTAGGGTGTTGATTGAAAGACTATCTTCAATTGGGATTGAAAACTATCATCTTGAAAGGGAATTGCCTCACCCAGATGGATGGATCACAAAAGATACATTAATTAGCATTGTTAAAAACTTATCAAAGAATACAGCGGTTGTGCCTTTTTCAGAAATTGTTAGGTTTTATTCAAAAGAGGATTTTAAAAATTTCTTCAATCAGTTGCTGTTGATTGAAAATGTTGAATTATCAAGACGGATTTATTTACCATTAATAGGAGTTGAAGAAAGGTTTGAGAAAGAATTTTTTCAGGATTTTACAAGGAAAGATGAGTCTGCACCCTATTGGAAGATATCAAGAGAAACTCCGAATTCAATAAAAGTATATTTGACTTCACAAACCCTCACCAAAAAGATTAGCAATTATGAAACTATTGTCAATACTGAAGAATGGCTCAAGTTTTGGAAGAAAACAAGCCCCTGTGATGTCATATGTCATTCGAAACCTCTAAACTTATTTTACGAGAACACTTTACCCGACACTATTTTTACAATTGAACAGATTGATAACCAAAAGAATTTAATTGAAAAGATATTCAATATTGAAGTTCCGATTCATTTTGCTAATTCAGATATATTATTCTGGGAAAAATTCCTCAGCCTTTTAAACAAAGACTTTACAACCTTTAAAGCTTTTGTAAAAGGTTATTTCAAGGTTACTTCATTAACAATTTTTACCTTACTGGAGCATTGGCTTAAGTCAAACGATTCATTTGAGAAATGGCTTTTAAAGCACTTTGTATTAACTCAAAGTTGTTTAGAAACTAAATATATCTTTAAAGTTTTTGAATCACTACCAGATTATTCTGATCACACCCTGCTTAAAAGTCTCTACCAAAGAATATTTAGTCTGGAAATCAATGAGGAATTTATTAATGATCGATTAGAGTTGATTCAACAGTTCTCTAAGCTTAAGCCAACTTATCTTTGTGATGAAACGATTGTCGAATTAAATTCTAATATTCAGACGATTGCCGATTATAGACAAGCTTTATTGCTCACCACAGGCATGTTCCAATTCGAGAAAGTCTATATTCTTGAATTATTTGCAAAAGGGGAAATTGATAATTTAGGTATATTGTCCCAACGATTTCCTGAAATTTTATATTACAATTCTGAATGTTCATTTGACAATCTTAAAAGTGAAAATGAATGGGTTTTAGAATATTTAAGTGAGTATAAGAAATCAAAATTAAACGACTCTACAACCAACCGTTTAAATGAACTATTGCTTTTAAAGAATGCCAATGACGAATCATTTTACAATTGGTATCATAGTTTTGAATCAATTCACAGCATTTTCCATTCAAATGAAGTGGATAAAGTAATATGGATTGATGCCATAGGGATTGAATGGGTGTCTTTTATTGAGAGTTATGTTATCAATCAAAAGCATGATTTAAATGTAATTAAAAAAAGCGTTGGAGTTGCCAATCTACCAACAAGTACCGACCAAAATAAATTTCCTGACGTAAAGTATATTCAAGATTTTGATAGTCATATCCACTCAAATCCTTATAACTATCCTTACTCAATAATTAATCAATTTGATGAAATAAAAAGAATCATTGATAATTACATTATTCTTGATTCAGATCAAACAATTGCAATAGTTTCTGATCATGGATTAACTGCTTTGTCCAGACTTGCAGTATCTAAAAAATATGGGAAAGACGATAGTCATGAGGGGCGATTTATTGAAGTTAAGGAAAAAGACCATATTCCTGATACTGATTACATTATTCATAAATCGGAAATTGACCAAAAAAACTATTTAATTGCATTAAAACATAATTCACTAGGTAAAAAACCAATAAGAGAAGTTCATGGAGGAGTAACTCCTGAAGAAGTGTTGGTTCCATTTATTGTAATTTCTAACAAGAAAGATAGTGCTGTAATTGATTATTCTATCACAATTGAAAAGACAGAAATACCTAAAAAAGAACCAATTATTTCAATTGCAATAACTCCTAAACCAGCTACGGCAAATATTGAAATAAAGGGAAAATTAGCAAAACTTAGTTTTAATGAAACAACCCAAAAGTGGGAAGCAAACCTTGATAAATCTTTATCAGGCAAAATTCCGATTAAGGTAAAATCAGGTAAAAGTGAAAAAACATTTACAATTAATATAATCTCTGGAATAATAGAGGAGGACTTATTTTGAGCACACTTGACGATAAAATAAAACAAGCTTTTCCTGACGAATCAGTCATTAAGATTCCTCAGAATTATAGCGTTTTTGCTGGTAAAAACCTACCTTCATTTATTAAGGACTTCCTAATAAAACGCTATACAGACAGTTATGGTAATTTAGACCGCAATGGAGTTCTAAAATTTTTGGAAGATCATATTCCCAGTAAGGATAATGATCTCAAGAATCGTTTACGCACCCACAGAGAAGAAGTAACCGTATTAACTAGATTTATTGTTGAAACAGATTTGAAAAATGATAAACTGCTTTTCTCTATTCCTGATTTAAGCATAAAATCAAGTGAAGGCAGAATACCAGATCATGTTGCTAAAAAAAATAAGGAATTAAAAGATGGTGAACTTTGGGGTGTTGTTACTTTAGTATATCAGCCACCTGCTGACAAAGAAAAGGGATTTGTTGAACTTGTTAATTATAAGGCTTTCAAACCATATAAAGTTGACTTGGACTATTTCAGAGCAGCCCGAAAAGAATTTAGTACCACTGAATGGATTGATTTGCTGATACGTTCAATGGAATACAACCCAGGTGGTTTTGAATCTTTGTCTCAGAAATTGATGTTTCTGAGCAGAATTTTGATATTTCTTGAACCACGGCTTAATTTGATTGAGTTAGCACCAAAGGGCACGGGGAAATCGTACATTTTTGGGAATCTAAGTAAATATGGTTGGATGATTAGTGGCGGTAAAGTAACACGAGCAAAGTTGTTTTATGATATGACAAAAAAGTCAATGGGGGCAATTACATTGTACGATTTTGTTACAATGGACGAAATTCAAACAATAACTTTTTCCGATTCAGCAGAAATTCAAGCTGCCCTTAAAAGTTACCTCGAATTTGGATATACAACTGTTGCTAATGTTAAATTAGTATCTCAAGCTGGTCTGATTATCATGGGAAACATATCTCTCTCAAAAGATAAAAAACCGATACGTTTAAAATATTTTTCAGAACTCCCTGAGACATTTAAAGAATCTGCACTTTTAGATCGTTTTCATGGTTTTATTGAAGGATGGAAGTTACCAAGGATTAATGAAGATTTAAAAATTAATGGATGGACACTAAATGTTGAGTATTTTTCAGAAATAATGCATGAACTCCGAGACAAACCTATTTATTCTGCAATTGTTAACGACCTATTGGAAGTTCCTGCAAAAGCCGACACCAGAGACACTACAGCAGTTAAAAGAATAGCTACTGCATATTTGAAACTGCTTTTCCCAAATGTAAATGACACTTCTGAGATCGACAAAGAAGACTTTAAAAACTATTGTTTAATCCCAGCAATAGAAAAAAGACAAATTATTAGAAGACAAATTCACTTAATTGACGAGGAATTCTCTGATGAAATGCCAGATATTAAAATTGAAATGAATGGATAATAACCTGCCCAATTTGCAAGCACATTGCCAAAGCCTCACAATCCCAAACGCTGTCCAAAGCTTTGCCAAAGAGCTTGCAAGCCAGATCAACAAAGAAATGTTCAAAACTTTTATCCCTCGACTTTCAATTGAGTTTTTTAACTAGTTTTATTTACCCCAGTTCGGCTCAGGGTTACCGGCTTAAGGTAGGTTGCACCTGAGCCAGTCTATCACCAGCAGGCTCTACCAGCGACCATTGCCTGCAAAGGTAAAAAGAGTTAACTTCGTAAATTTGGTACAGCTTGTCCCGCAAATAGCGGGAGCCTACCAAGATATATTCAGCTGCGGCGCGCCGCAGCCGAACGGGGATTGTTAGCAATGCTAAGCTCGTTGATGTGGTTAGCGTATCCCTTAAAGCAAAACTATTATTAATTTGGTTTTCAATATCCTTACTAGTATTTTACCATAAAACAACAAAAGATGGAGAGACCCAAAGTAGGAGTTGGAGTGATTATCGAGAACAAGGAGGGGCAAATCCTTGTGGGGAAACGCAAAGGGAGTCACTCCCCATTGTATTCAATTCCTGGTGGACACCTTGAGCTAGGAGAAACATTTGAGGAGGCTGCTACTAAGGAGATATTTGAAGAGACTGGCCTTCAAATATTCTCGCCCAGCGTAATTGCAATTACAAACAATCTCAGGACATACCGTAATGAGAAAGTGCATTATGTTTCAATTATTTTATATGCGAATCAGTTTCAAGGAACACCAACGATAATGGAAAAGGACAAGTGTGAGATGTGGATATGGGTCGACCCCCTAAAAGTACCAACGCCCCATTTCGATGCCAGCGAATTTGCTGTTGAGTACTTTTTGAAAAAGAGGTTTTATATTCCTAACCAACAATAGCCAGAGAGGGTAATTGGTAGTACTAGCAAGGTGGAGTGTTCGATTGCTGCTACGCCAAAGCGTGTTTACCCCAGCTACAAACCTGTTTAGCATCACCTTTAAAATTGTTTATTGACCAACACAGCAGTTCGTTATGGAAAATGTAATAGCCAAAATTCGAATCGACCTCAAAAACAGTGTTGATGAAAAAACTAGGGTCACCAGCCAAAAGTTCTTTAAAGAGAAGATTAGCTACTATGGAGTTAAGGTGCCCACTGTAAACCGGATTAGTAAGGAGCACTTTAAGCATATTGCCTCAAAATCAAAGATGGAGATATTTGCGCTTTGCGATGTTTTATGGCAATCGGGAATGCTTGAGGAATCGTTTATTGCGTGCAATTGGTCGTACAATATTCGTAGAAATTACGAACCCGTCGACTTTTCTGTATTCGAGAAATGGGTAAATAAGCATGTAAACAACTGGGCATCATGCGACACGTTGTGTAACCATACGGTAGGCGAATTTATCGAGATGTATCCCGATTATTTGGCCAAATTACAAGACTTTGCTCGATCGGAAAACAGATGGATGCGCCGAGCAGCGGCCGTGAGCCTGATTATACCAGCCCGAAAGGGTAAATTTTTAAACGAAATCCTAGGTATTGCCGATATTTTACTGTTAGATAAGGATAATTTGGTGCAAAAAGGGTATGGCTGGATGCTTAAAGCCGCAAGTGAGGCAAACCAGCAAGTAATATTTGAGTACGTGGTTAGGAATAAATCTACAATGCCCCGCACGGCATTACGCTATGCCATCGAAAAGATGCCAAAGGAATTGCGGAGCCGTGCTATGGAGAGGTAAGGTTGGCATACCTTTGGAATGCAATTAAGACATTGATATATAGCCTAATGGTATAGATTAATAAAAATATATTTTGAAATTGTGAACAGCCTTTTTATTATCTTGCAAATAGCTTATTAACCAACAGTAATCTTACTTATAATGGACACCCACATTCTTATCGTTTCCGTTTTGCTGATGGCCTTAGGGTTTTTGGTAAAGGCCTTCCCTATGCTTATTGCCGGATATAACACCATGAGCTCCAAGGAGCGTGCTCAGGTCGATATAAAGGGCTTGTCGAGCCTAATGCGAAATGCCCTAGTAACTATGGGCGTTGCCATTTTACTTGGCACGTATCTATTCGAGCGGTTGGGTATGTCGATGGTAGCCAATGCAGTATACCCCCTAACCATTTTTGGTGGGGCTATAATAATGGTGCTCTTGGCCCAACGGTATAATCATAATCACTCAACCACAAAGCTAACAGGAATCAGGGTTGCACGTTGGGTTGTATCGGGTATAATGGCTGTAGCTATTGCAGTGATTATTGTGCTGGGAATCATGCCCCACAAGGCGAGCATTAATCCTCACTATATGGAGATAAAGGGGATGTATGGTGTTAAACTTTACTATGAAGGGATGCAGGTAGTAGAGCTTGCTGATAACTTACCTACGATTACGAAGCGCACCAACGGGTTTAGCCTGGGAGGCATAAATAAGGGGCATTTTAAGCTCGATGGGGTTGGCGATAGCCGCCTTTACCTTCGGTCGTTAAATCCGCCCTTTATACATATTACCGACCATATGAACCGTAAGGTTATTCTTAACTTTAAGAGCAGTGATGAAACTACCCGTGTTTACAACCAGCTAACCGGTGCCCTAGAAAAACAAAACCGCCCCTAGAGGCGGTTTTTGTATATTTAAAAAGATGTATGCTTTTACTTAATTTTCTCCTCAAAGGCCTTAACCGCTGCTTGCAAATCGGTTTTTAGTTCGCTAAAAACATCTTTAACTGTCGATATTTTGTCGGCCAAGTATGCATTGGCACCAGCAAACGCGTAACCACTCCTCATGTTCCCCTTGTAGGCGTTGTATAGTGCAGTTATAATACAGTAAGGACTGCTCGATACATCGCAGGTTCTATGCAGTGAAACTATTGTAAAGATTTTATGGACAGTCATTACGGTGTTTACAATAGTTTCTTCTTTCTTTTTTTGCTGTATGGTTGTCTACTTTTTTACTTAAAGGCTTTGCACAATTTATAAGCACTCGTCTGGAACTTGAATAAATCACCATCTTTCAGATTAACTGGTGAATATATCAACTTACAAGTTCTAACTGAAGATGCCGTCAAATAGGCTTTTAACGTCTCTGATGTTTGAATATAGGATAGCAGTAGCAAAAAAGAGGGTGTCTAAGTTTTCTTTAGACTCCCCCTTTATGTGTGTACAAAGGTTTTAAAAATGCTTGCTACTACTGTATAAATCTTCAATTTTCAATAAATATGATTCTGTTAGGCTTGGAAGGACATACGAAGGGGAGTAAAAACAACACAAACTAAAGTTGTCCAATACAAAATAAATAATTGAATTTAAATGAAATCCATCATAAAAACCATTTGGTAAAAGATAACAATATGATTCAATATTATTGTTTATTGCAAAAGCTCTAAAGCTTCTTTTATCCATACCCATTATACCAATAACTGTGTTGATTTTCGTTTTTTCGTAAAAATCTTTAATTGCAGTGATGTTGTTTAAATAACAATCGCTACAACCGCCATGATCTATTAAAAGAAATATTGTAGGGTTTGACTCAGAAATATTATTGAAATTTATGCTGTCGCCATTGTAGGTATATATACTTTTTTGAAAATTAACTTCAAAGTCCTTAAAGTCATAGGAGTGGAAAAAGCCCTCTTTTAAAAGTATGTTTTCTACACGCAAATTTTCAATATGCGAGTTAGTCTCTTTATCACTATTTCTTTGCTTAGATAATACTAGTAAGAAAAGAGCAATAGTAATTATAAATATTACTATTGAAGTAATAATAATTTTCTTCATACGATTAACGTGTGTTTATGATTACAATTGTCATAAAAATTGTTTTTTGATTAGTGTTTTATAACACTAACTTGAGGTTTTTTGTTTTTTAAAATTTAAACAGCATCAAAGCAGGATTATCCTCAATTTTTAAACCTGTGTTTATTAATGTTTCGGTTTTTAGATCAACTGGAAACAAAGCAGAAATAATCTTTCCATCATCGCTGCCAAAGACATCAATAGTTTCAAGATTAAATGGAGGAAAATCGTTAAGAATCTTCTTTGTACTTATTACTTTTGTCCCAGAATCAATATTGAAATAATGACAAATCGTAGGAGGATAACCAATACCGTAAGCAATAATAATATCATTTTCTTCTTTGTGTAGAAGTTTAAAGAAATGCTTTTTATTTTTCATTGAGTTAGATTGAAGATACTCCATTTTTACATCATATGCACTACTCTTTATTTCAGGAGGAATGCCTTTTTGAAGTGCATTAATTTTTATTGTTGGATTTATATTCTTTTTGTGTAGGTAATATATATCAACTTCCCAAGCTAAGGATACAAATAGTTTATTGTTAGAGTTCTTAGTGAATATATTATAGAATTCCCAATGACGGTTATCCTCTGTAATGTTTTCCATTAAAGTATATACTTTGTTCCTGTTTGGGTCGTAAACAATAATTTCAGATGTTGTGTACTTCCTGTTAATTAGATTTCGGGCTTTATTAGTTTGAAAATAATACAGATCATCGTTTTTTGAAAAATTAAAAACGAAAGTAATAGGTATTTTTATGGTATTGATTATCTCAAAACTATCTATATCATATATATGTATATAATTGTCTTTTTTGTTTAAAACCTCTAATGTGTTTTTTGTTTCGTCAATAATAAAGTCGTCTATAGACGTATATTCATCTGCCCCTCTACCATACTTGTCAAGTTTTTTTAAGAACTTGCCCTTCATATCAAAGACGAATACTCCTTTGAAAATGATATCTTGTATGTAAATGTTGTCCTTATAAAATTTTATGTTTTTAATGTCTGATAAAACAGATTCAGTGGTAGTTTCTAATTTAACTAATTCCATATCTGAAAAAATCGTTGAAGCCAGATGTTCTTTTTCTTCTATTTTATCAAAATTTACACTAATCTTTTCACCCTCATAAGTACGACTGTTGCATGAAAGACAGAATAGCAAACTCACAAGTATAATAATTTGTCTAAACATAATATGTTGATTTAACTAATAGTAAGATTAAGTCTGAGGTAGGCATAAATAAAACATAAGTGTGCAAACATTTGCACACTTATGTTAATTTATTCTACAGGTAAGCTTGGTTTGTCTAAGCGGCATTGGCATTTGTTGTGATACGCATTACAACAAGCATAGTAGCCAACTCTGCATTCAACAGAACAGCTTGTTCCCCCACTTATATTTCCACCGCCCCCGTTAACACCTGTTGAACAACTTGCAGAGCCCGGCCCACCAGATGAGCAGGTGTATCCTAATGCGTAATTTGCTATTGCAAAACTTAAGACTAGTGCAGTTGCAATAGAGATTAAGAAATAAATTGGATTCTTCATAATGATTAATAGTTTAAGTTAGGATAAATAAATACAGCTATGTATAAGCAAAAATAATATAAAAAGTGTAATTATTCACTCAGCCAAAACTGTTTAACAGCATGTTTAATGTTAGTGGTTAATATGCGGAATCTGTTTTTTTAGTATTCCTCAGATTTTAGACATATTGTTTTAGTTGGTAATTTATCGTTTTTGAAATATTATTAAATTAGTTTTACTTAACGGTATTATTTATTACTCAAACAGAAAAACTTCAAAGATTTGTGTTGCAAGCTAGGCTTATGGACTAGCTAGTTCAGCTATTGCAGTGATTATTGTGCTGGGAATCATGCCCCACAAGGCGAGCATTAATCCTCACTATATGGAGATAAAGGGGATGTATGGTGTTAAACTTTACTATGAAGGGATGCAGGTAGTAGAGCTTGCTGATAACTTACCTACGATTACGAAGCGCACCAACGGGTTTAGCCTGGGAGGCATAAATAAGGGGCATTTTAAGCTCGATGGGGTTGGCGATAGCCGCCTTTACCTTCGGTCGTTAAATCCGCCCTTTATACATATTACCGACCATATGAACCGTAAGGTTATTCTTAACTTTAAGAGCAGTGATGAAACTACCCGTGTTTACAACCAGCTAACCGGTGCCCTAGAAAAACAAAACCGCCCCTAGAGGCGGTTTTTGTATATTTAAAAAGATGTATGCATTTACTTAATTTTCTCCTCAAAGGCCTTAACCGCTGCTTGCAAATCGGTTTTTAGCTCGCTAAAAACATCTTTAACTGTCGATATTTTGTCGGCCAAGTATGCATTGGCACCAGCAAACGCGTAACCACTCCTCATGTTCCCCTTGTAGGCGTTGTATAGTGCAGTTATAATACAGTAGGGGCTGCTCGACACATCGCAGGTTCTAATGCACTGGAAAGGGCATTTAATTGGGCGCTTAAGCCCATCGCGCACTTTATCAATAAAACTATTCCTTACGGCACGGCCGGGCATCCCAACAGGGCTTTGAATAATTTCTATATCGCTGGCTGTGGCATTAACGTAGGCCATCTTAAATTTTTCCGATGCATCGCACTCCTGTGTGGTAACAAAGCGGGTTCCCAGCTGCACCCCACGAGCACCACGCTGCATAATGTTGAAGATATCCTGGCCGTTGTATATTCCACCGGCAGCTATAACAGATATCTCTTGTCCGTAGGTTTGCTCAAAAACACTCACCTCACGCACAACGTCGGTTACCAGCTCCTCAAGCGAAAATTTTTGGTCGTCGAGCTGATTGCCTTTAAATCCTAAGTGACCACCAGCCTTTGGCCCTTCAACCACAATGGCATCGGGGAGGTAGTTGTATAGCGATTTCCATTTCTCGCAGATAATCTTTGCTGCTCTACCCGACGATACGATGGGTACCAGCTTGGTGATGCTGTCGGCTTGCAAAAATTTTGGTAGATCGAGAGGTAGTCCTGCGCCAGAGAATATGATATCGGCCTTTTCGGATATTGCCGTCTTCACCAAATCGGCAAAGTTCGACATGGCCACCATGATGTTAACCCCAATAATTCCTTTGGTCTTTTCCTTGGCTAGTCTAATTTCTGTTTTTAGCCCTTCAATATTTGCCTGAATAAAATCGAGTGCCGGATTTCTGTGCACAAGGCTTAGCCCAGCAGCAGAAATAACGCCTACGCCGCCCTCGTTGGCTACCGCCGCTGCAAGACCCGATAGTGAAATTCCTACTCCCATTCCACCCTGAATAATCGGCACGGGAATGGTTATGCCGCCAATTTTAAGTTCTCTCATCGAATTATATTGTAAATTGTATTGCTGCAAAAGTAGGTAAACATTTGTTTAAAATATTGCTTTTCGTCATAATTAAGGTTAACCCGTTTAAAATTGTTTGGTTCTGCGTAATTACATTTTTGCTATATTTGTATGTAACCATTTAGTGTACAGGTTAATGATTAACCTTGTTTGCCATGACAGCCAGCAACGATAAGGATTACAGAGTTTGCCCCGAGTGCGGCGACAGGATTATTGGTCGTTCCGATAAGAAGTTCTGCTCCGATCAGTGCCGTAATACCTATAACAATAAGTTGAATAGCGATGCAACCAATACGGTTCGCAATATCAATAATATTCTTAGGAAGAATAGGCGAGTGCTTGAGGAGCTAAATAAGCAATCGGGGAAAACGATGGTAACCCGCGAAACGCTTCTAACCAATGGCTTTAACTTTACTTACCATACCCATACCTACACAACTCAAAAAGGTTTTACCTACTACTTTTGCTACGAGCAGGGCTATCTTTTTCTAGAGGATAAGAGCCTGTACTTGCTGGTTGCCAGTAAGGACAAGGAAAGCTAATCCAACTCTTGGAATCCTGCAATATCGCTTACCCGCATTGGGCGACCATTACGAACACCTACACCTGTTACCTTCGCCTTCACCACGGGTTTCATATCGGGTAGCCTCACAATTTCTTGGTCAAATATTACCCTTAGGTGTCCTTCCCTGCGCATCGAGGAGGTAATTTGAAACCTGTCGCCGCTGGTTAGCGATTGTTTGTAATCAATCTCAATACGGTGTACCACAAGGTCAACACCTTCGGTGTGCAGCTTGGCAAAATCGATATTGCGCTCTAGCAAGTAAGTGTGGCGAGCATGCTCAAGGTAGTTGAGGTAAACGGCATTGTTCACTATGCCCTGCAGGTCGCACTCGTAATCGCGAACGGTTAGCTCTAATTGATGTTTTGGGATCATTTGGATTGATTGGTTGACCCTGCCTGACTATCGTCAGCAGGCAGGTTGAATGAATGATTGATTGATTGGTTGATTGCCTGCCTGCCTCTGGCAGGATTGAATGATCTGCCTGACTGCCTGCCCGACTACTGTGGTCAGGCGGGACGTCAGCAGTCAGGTTGTATGATTGGGGTGTGGGTTGACACTTTTCTGCCACTGTCTTCCCTCTTCCCTCTCCTGTCTCCTGTCAAAGTGCGGCAGTCTCCCCTCGTTATCCGCTAAATAACAGCGGATCCCGAGACGTGCGAGGCAGGCGTCTTCCGTCTTCCGTCTTCCGTCTTCCGTCTTCCGTCTTCCCTCTTCTAACTTCTACATTTATCACTTTACATTTTACATTCCCTACCCGCTCCTATACCGTTTGAAAATTATGTTATATGCTGCCACAAAAAGGTACTTGATGTCGTTCCATAATGGGTGTTTTGCATAGGCATCGAGGTACTTATTCTCCGAAGCCATAATCTCATCGAGGGTTTTGGGATTATCCACGTAAAATGGAGGGACCAGCCCTGGCCTATACTTAATCCTTTTCTCCTGTAAATCTTTTGTGTATAGGCTAAAGTAGTGGCGGCTAAGTGGACGTACCCCCACAACTTTTAAATCCCCTTTAAATAGGTTTATAAGCGAGGGTAGCTCATCAATCCATAACCTTCGCATTATTCTACCAACGGTTGATATTCTGAAATCGTCTTTAAATTTGCCTCCATCCTGTAGGTCGTGCTTTTGGTAAACATATTCCTGCAGATACTCGGCATAGGGGTGCATGGTTCGCATCTTGTAAATCTTAATCTCTTTTCCACCCTTACCTACCCTGCGGAGCTTAATTAGTGGGCCGTAGGTTGCCTCCATGTCGTAGGCTGGCGACTTAACTTTTCGGCATATTACGTATAGATGGTTTCCAATAAACTCTTCGTTTAGCACCTCAAATCCGCAGGAGTAGAGCCTACCCAGAAGTTCCGCTCTTGATAGCACACGATTCTCCCCCCGGGTTAGAAAAAAGTATATCCCCTTGGTAAGGTTAAACTTGGGCATTACCCTTTTGATGATGAAATCGAATGTGTAGTAGATGTAGTTGAATACTGGGGGATACTTCCTTAGAATTCTTCGCTTACGCAAGTCCTTGGTTTCGGCCATGCAAACGTAGACCCCGCCTTTGGGGAGCTTGTCGTTAACCGACTCGAAAAACTTATTTATCCACCGAATATCGTTTACACGCTTAAGGTTTACAATGGTGTTGAAAAAGTGGGCGGGTTGATTATCAATATTGAACCTTGTTGTAGTAGAGACAATCAGGGTCGATTCGACATTTAGATTAATGGCTCGGCTGATGTATGCGTAAACATCCAAACCCAGCTCATCGACAATGGTACGCCGGATGGCTTTTTTACGAGCAAAATCAACCTTAGCGCCGGTATCTTCTATCTGAACAATTGGTGGGGGAGTTATATGCATTCGCCTATTGGAAAGAGGCATTTCCCTTATCTCATGGCTTTGCTTAATAAGAAACCAAATGCCATAGGCAAAAACCTCAAGCAGAGTGGCAAAGCCAATGGTGCCCAGCACAATTATTCTTGAAAAGGAGTAGCTGTAAAAGAAAAACATTATGGTAGTAACAACGGCCAGCGTTACCAAGTTGCTAATTATTATGCGCTTAAATACAGGCGAAAAGTCTTTGCCAGCCAATACAAACTTTCCAATTACAATGGAGGAGATCCCCCAGGCAAACACAAAGATTATTAGCGGGATAGAGTAGCCCTCGATGTAGTACTCCAGGTCGTTTGGCTTAAAAGCAATGCTCAAGCAGAATCCAGCAAAGAAGAGGATAAGGTCAATAAGCAGCAGAAAAAATCGTTTGAGCATTTCGTTGTCTTGTAAAAGATACGCTAAGTTAAACGTTTTGTACTGGAAGAGCAAAAATAGTTTGTCAACTAGCCGCTATTTTGGCTTGTTTGCACTAGCCAACTGCCTGTAATTAGCTAGGGTAAGGCTTAACAGTCGGCTTTGAGGAATGCTAATAAACAGATTGTGCCTTGCCAGGTATTTAGCCAAGTACTCCTGCTCTGATTGCCCCGGGGTGGGTACAATTACTGCCGAGCGATTAAGTGCAACTAAGTCCATAATGGTACTGTACCCCGATCGGCAGATTAGCAGCTTTGCCGAGATGATGGCTTGCGCCATTTGGTCGTCGGGGAGGTGCGACACAAGGGTTGCGTTGCCAACGGTTCGGGCCAAGCGTGGGCCTAGCGGCAATCCCTGAAATATTAGCACCTTAAGCTTAAGCCTGTTGGCTATGCTGATTAGTATTTGCTCAAAAATATCGCGTTGGGGTGGTGGCCCCGATACAATGCCTACAAAGTCCCACTCCGATTCTACCCTTTCCACTTCAATATCCGAAAACCTCGACTGGATTCCAATATACTCAATATTGCTGGGTAGACTACGTGGGCTCGACAGCTCACCCGAAAAACGGAAGCCTAGAGGCCTGTCAGGAACCCAGCACTCGGTGTACTTCTCGGCATACCGTTTAACGTACCACCTACCAAGGAACTCTGCCCATTTAAAGGGTGCAGGGAAAAGTATTTTTAGCTGATGCGTAATAAGTACCGATTGTTCTGTAGCACCCCACAACCCATAGCGGTTATCCGATATCACAATATCGATCATGTACTCCTTTACAAGCTTCTTAATCTGCTTGTGTTCCCTGTAGGTCAACAGGAAGAAACGAATGGCAATTTGAAAAAGCCTTACAATTTTAAGGCGACGACGCGAAAGCTTGATGTTTATCGAAGGGAAGTGAATATACTCCAGCTCAGGAAAGCGAATGCGGAGCAACTCGTTGGATGGCAGGTCGGCTGCAATCACAACGGAGCATCCTCGCTCAGTGAGGTCGGAAATAATTGGAATTAAACGCGTGGCGTGTCCAAGCCCCCATCCCAGGGGGCTTATTAAAACTCGCTCATTCCCATTAATCTTTAACATATTATCCCGAAACTTGTACTGGTATACCTAAATCCCTTGCCTTTGTTGCAATTGCCTCTAGCTCATCAACAGGAACCTTGCTAAGCGTGTCGGCTGGCGTATCGCGCGCAATGGTGTAAATCATAATCTCCTTTGGCATAAGCCTTTTTACCGCCGATAACCACTTGTCGACCTCCGCATCGGTGGTGTTATTTACCACCCGACCCTTGTGGCTCCCCCTTACAAACATGGTTTGCAAAATAAAATTACCATCAAATTGCTCTAGGTGTTTAATTACCTCCTCGGCTGTGGTGGCCCTATGAGGCTGATTGAGCAGTTGGATGGTCTCGTCGAAACCTGAGTCTAATTTAAGGATATTTTGATCAATTTTCAAGAGCGATTTAACAATGCTGGGCTTATGCAGCATGGTAGAGTTCGATAGAACAGCAATGCGTGCGCTGGGAAAATACTTGTTCCTAAGCTCAATGGTGTCGTCAATAACCCTCTCGAAGTTGGGATGTAGCGTGGGCTCGCCATTGCCTGCAAAGGTTATAACATCCAACTCTTCGCCCTTGACCTTCATGCTCTCGAAGCGCTCAACCATTTTGTCTCTAACAAGCTCTCGGGTTGGTAGTTTTTCGGTTTGGTTGCCCTGCGTCCAGCCACATTCGCAGTAAATACAGTCGAAGCTACAAACCTTTGTGGTGGTGGGTAGTAGGTTTACGCCCAGCGAAACCCCAAGCCTACGGCTACGCACTGGGCCAAAAATAATCTCATCAAAAAGAAATGTTGCCATATGGTTATTCAAAAATATGTACAAAGGTAAAAATTAAAGATTTTGCCCTAAGCAAATGCAATGTTGTTAACAATAGTTTAACAACATAATTCATGTGGTAAGGTTCTGGGCTAGGCTAGTTTTATAACCCGACTGTGGGGGAGAAGTTGATTGTTTGCAAAATCGAACGGCGATATTAGGTTTAACCCCGGCGACTTGCCCAGCTCAATAGTGCCCAGCCTACGATCCTGCCCAATAGCCTTTGCACCATTAATTGTAGCCCAGTTGAGCAGCTGAGTAAACGGAATGCCTGGGAACGCTTGGGTAATAATCTTCATCTGATCGAGTATTGATAGCGAGGGGGAAGATGCCAAGCTGTCGGTGCCCAAGGCTATGGGAACGCCACTGCTCATAAGCATAAGTATGTCGGGTAGCAAGTTCTCTATATAGATATTTGATGCGGGACACAGAACGAAGTATGCATTGGGGAAGTGTTGCGCCAGGTCGTTTGCCTGCTGCCGCCTAAGGTATGTATTGTGTACAAACAGGGTATTCGCTTGGCGGGGGAGATACCTTTTCACAATCTCTACTGGATTTTCTTTTGGAGCATCATGGGTTGATAAACCCCAGCTAGCGTAGTTCTCGGCTAACCCTCCTGCTCTTTGCACCGTAAATTGCTCCTCGTTGGAACTTTCGGCAAAATGGATTGATACAAAAGCATTGGTAGCAATCTCGTTGCTAAGCATCTCTAGTAGGGGAGTCGAAAGGGTGTAAACCGAGTGGGGTGTAAGGTGGTTGTTGGCGCCAAGGGTTTCGTCTGCAATTAGCTTTGTTGCCCTTGCCTTATCTATGATCCACTGTGCCTTATCGCCCTCAATCCCCAGCACCTCGATTAGGTTGACAAAGTGAATTCTAGCGTTTTGCTTAGCCAAAAAGCTGTCGGTTGTATTGCAAATATCAGCAACGGCAACCGTTCCACTTTTTATGATGCTATCCATTGCATCTGCTAAATCTGCATCGTTAACTGTTTCGCCGGTTAGCCTGTGATGGCGGATTTGGTTAACAAACCCCGCCAGTCCAAGATTTTTGCTTATCCTGTTCCTAAGGTGCGATAGTTCTAGATGGCAGTGGCAGTTCACAAAGCCAGGTACAATAATACCGTTGCGGAACTCGGTGTGGGCGTACTCCTTCTCCTTGCCCTTGTGGTCAATAATCTCCTTAATGATGCCGCTATCATCAATTCCTACAACACCATTCCTGATGGGCTCCCCAGCAATAGTGTAGATATAGTTTGCCGATACCCGACGCATGCTCTACTCCTCTAATTTCTGCGGTACAAGTTCCAGCTTGGATATATCGTACCCAAGAGATTTGGCCTTTGCGACGATGGATTTATACAGCCCATCATCCATCTGGGGCGAACGGCTTAGTATCCAAAGGTAGTTGGGCGAGCTGCTACCCACAAGCGCCCATTGGTAATCTTTGTCTAGATCGAGAATTAGGTAGTCGGCGCCAAATGGCCAAAAGAAGTAAACCTTAAGTCTTCCCGGTTCGTTTGGTTTAGGGGTTTTGGCAAAGGCTTTAGCACTTTTTACCTTTCCATCAAGGGTGTTTTTGTACCCCTGGTTTAGCACCCGGATGTTGCCGTTCTTTTTGAGCGAATAGGTTGCCGTTACTCCCACTAAATCTCGCTCAAAGGAGTGGGGGAAGCGGGCAATCTCGAACCACACGCCCAAAAACTTCTCCAGCTCCACGTCGCTAACTGTTTTCAGCTCGTTAGTGTTTTGTGCCATAGCGTTAAATGATATTGCTACAAAGGTAGCAACATACATAAGGATAACTCTGATCATAACGTATTCACTTTTGCTAGCTAAGTAGCAGAATTGATGCAGAAACCGAAATCCAGCCTAATATAAACCCGGTGTAAACCTGAGATGGTTTGTGCGTGCTAAGAACAAGCCTTGCCCAGGCAACTAAACCAGCAACCACCACAGCAGCAATAAAATACCAGGTTACATCAAAATAAAAGCGGGTAGATAGGGCAAAGAATAACCCTACCAGACCTCCAATACCCATCATGTGAAGGCTAATTTTCCACCATATGGAAACCATAAGTGCAATGGCAAGAGTAACCGATGCCCCAAGCATAAAAAGTGATACCTCATTAAGTATGGGGAGCCGCTTGAGGAAGTAAAAAGAGAATATGTATGGAACAAGTGTAAAAGCAAGGGGGATAATCCTTTCTCTATGCTCATGCATTTGTATGTTCTTAATAATTCCCATCCTGTTGAATAGGGGTATAATAAGCATTGGAAGTGCAAGCGTGTTAATGGCAACAATAATGAGAATAATTCGCTTGGCATCGTAGGGTAAAACCAGCATGCTGTTATTGCCAATAAAGATGGCCAGCAGGCCATAGGTTGGCATCAGCATAGGGTGCAGCAATACCGAAATGGTTTGGGCAAAAAATCTCGATATTTTAAAAGATGTTGACATTAATTGTAAGTGGACTCGTAATTACTATAGTTCCTTTCTTAGCCGAGCCACGGGTATGCCAAGCTGCTCACGATATTTGGCCACAGTTCTGCGGGCAATGGGATATCCTTTTTCCTTAAGGATATCCATTAGCTTCTCGTCTGTAAGCGGTTTACGCTTATCCTCTGCCCCCACGCAATCCTGTAATATTTTTTTAATCTCCTTGGTAGACACCTCCTCGCCCGAATCGGTTTGCATACCCTCGCTAAAGAAGTGTTTTAGTGAGTATATTCCGAAGTTGGTCTGGATGTACTTGCTGTTGGCCACCCGCGATATGGTTGAAATATCAAGCCCGGTAGCCTTCGCAATATCTTTCAAAATCATCGGCTTAAGCTTGGTGTCGTCGCCTGTTTTAAAGAACTCCGTTTGGTACTCGATGATGGCCTGCATGGTGAATAGCAGGGTGTTCTGCCTTTGCCTAATGGCATCGATAAACCACTTGGCCGAATCGATCTTTTGTTTCACAAAAGCAACCGCCTCTTTCTCCTGTTTTGATGCATTGTTGCGGTTGGCAGCGTACGATTCGAGCATATGCGAGTACTCCCTGTTAATTTTGAGGTCGGGTACATTTTTAGCGTTAAGGCTAAGAATAAGCTCACCATCCACCAGGTCGAGTATAAAATCGGGAACAATATGGTACGACATGCGGTTGTGTGGATCATGAAAGCTACCGCCGGGCTTTGGGTTAAGCTTAAGCACTTCGTCAATGGCCTCTTTCAGCTGCTCGTCGCTTAAGCCTAGCTTGCTCTGTATCTTATCGTAGTGCTTGCGGGTAAACTCATCGAAATGATACTTGAGTATTTTGCGGGCAAGCGCCACCTGAGGTACGGTTTGACCCTTGCTCTGTATTTGTATTAGGAGGCACTCCTGCAGGTCGCGTGCACCAACACCCACGGGGTCAAAATCGTGAATGATGTACAGGATCTGCTCCAACTCATCCTCATCGGTTTCTACGCCTGCCGAAAAGGCTAGGTCATCGGCTATGGCCGATAGCTTTCTGCGCAAGTAGCCGTCGTCGTCAATATTGCCAATTAGGTATAGCCCCAAATTCTTCTGGTGCTGGTCGAGGACTCTAAGCCCAAGTTGGTTCTCGAGGTGCTCATGGAACGAGATTCCTGTTGAAAAGGGGATCTCCTCTCGTTTATCATCTTTGGAGTAGTTGTTTGATGATAAGCGGTACGAGGGTATCTCTTCGTCGTTCAGGTAATCCTCTAGCGTGAACTCATCATCGTTCTGGCTATCCTTTTCTTCGTTGGCACTCTCCTCCTGATACTGCTCATCTTCGTAGTTAACCCCTTCCTCAAGGGTGGGGTTTTCCTCCAACTCCTTCTTAATTCTTTGCTCAAGCTGCATAGTGGGTATCTCCAGCAGCTTTATTACTTGTATTTGCTGCGGCGATAGTTTCTGTAGTAACTTTTGTTGTAACCTTTGCTTAAGCATTTTAAAGGCGTAATGTTAGTGGTTAAAACTCACAATTATTAGGTGTACGAGGGAATGGAATTACATCTCTAATGTTGCTCATTCCGGTAACAAAGAGGAGTAACCTCTCAAATCCTAGGCCAAAACCGCTGTGGGGTGCGCTTCCAAATTTTCGGGTATCAATGTACCACCACATTTCATCCTGGGGTATATTCATCTCGGCCATACGTGTGGTTAGGGCCTCAAGGTTCTCTTCGCGTTGTGATCCTCCAATAATCTCACCAATTTTCGGGAACAGCACATCCATGGCACGCACGGTTTTACCGTCGTCGTTCTGCTTCATATAGAAAGCCTTGATATCCTTTGGGTAGTTGGTAAGGATTACTGGCTTTTTGAAATGCTTCTCCACCAAGTATCGCTCGTGCTCGCTTTGCAGGTCGGCACCCCAGAAAACAGGGAACTCCCACTTCTGATCGGCTTTTTCGAGGATATCAACAGCTTCGGTATATGTTAGGCGAACGAACTTGTTGCTGGCTACAAAGTTTAGGCGCTCTATTAGCTCCTTATCCCACATCTTGTTTAGGAATTCCAAATCGTCTTTGCAGTGCTCAAGGGCATAGCTGGTAAGATACTTTAGGAACTCCTCGGCCAAGTCCATGTTGTCCTCAATATCGTAGAATGCCATTTCGGGCTCTATCATCCAGAATTCGGCCAGGTGACGAGGTGTGTTAGAGTTCTCGGCGCGGAAGGTAGGGCCAAAGGTGTAAATCTCCGAAAGGGCTAGCGCTCCAAGTTCGCCCTCGAGCTGCCCCGATACGGTTAGGTTGGTTTCCTTGCCAAAAAAATCTTCGGTAAAGTTCACCTTGCCGTCTTCGCTGCGGGGTGGGTTTTCAATATCGAGGGTGGTAACCCTGAACATTGCCCCAGCACCCTCGGCATCGGAGGCTGTAACAATTGGGGTATGTAGATAGAAGAAGCCCTTATCGTTGTAAAACTTATGAATGGCGTAGGCCATGGCGTGGCGAATACGTAGTACAGCACCAAAGGTGTTGGTACGTGGCCTAAGGTGGGCAATCTCCCGTAGGAACTCCAAGCTGTGCCCCTTTTTCTGAAGAGGGTAGGTTGCTGCATCGGCCTTGCCGTAAATCTCAATGTTTTTTGCCTGAATTTCAACGGGCTGCTGAGCGCCGGGCGATTCAACGAGCTGCCCAACCACCATGATGCAAGCACCCGTATTTACATCCTTCAGAAAATCGTCGCCAAATGTTGTCACATCAGCAACAACCTGTATATTATGTATGGTAGAGCCGTCGTTTAGGGCGATAAAAGCAACATTCTTGTTCCCCCTGCGAGTTCTTACCCATCCCTTTGCGGTTACCTCTGTACCAACAACGCCTCCCTTCAGTAGGTCTACAATCTTTGAACGTGATTTAAGTGTCATTTTAATAAGTTGATTATCAATACTAATTTGAGCCAAACCAAAAAATCATTTTGCAATGCACAAAAGTAACCATTTTTTGAAAAACCCAGCTCTTTTCAGTGCTTAGAACGAAGAGGAGGGTATGATTTTTGATGAGCTACGATCCGTAATAGCTGGAGAGCCTTTTGCGGAAAACCTTCTCGTTGGCCTCGTTAATAGCTTCAATCATTGCTTCAATCATTTGGTAACGGCTTTCAAACTCCTGATCCGACAGTAGGTTTTGATCCTGAAAAACTACGTAATCGATTTTGTACCCCGTTTTGTCGAGGGTCATGGCAACGGCGGCCTTGTAGTCGTCGAAAATGATAACCGATGGCAGGTTGCTAACGCTGTATAGTAGTACAGAGGAGGTAACTCGTTGCTGTATAAACTCAATTTGATCGATACCCAGATATTTTGCCCCCAGCAGCAGTCGCACCAAATCGATTTGAGCAAGTTGCATTTTTTTCCCTTCGGCACGTAGCTTTTCGTAATTTCTTTGGTTAGTGCTTAGGAAAAGCTCTAAAAACTTTTCGGGAATCCCTTGCAGGTCTCTTAGATCGTTCTCGCGCATGCGAAGTTTGTACTCCCGTTGAGCCTGCTTTTGATCGTATGGCACGTAGTACTCCCACTTGCGGGTTCGCTTGTACGATTGGGTCATGGGTTTGGGCTTCCATTTGGTTTCGGGCCTGCGCATGATTGGATCGGAGAGCCTAAGGTGGTTCGACTCCAGCGCATATACCAAACAGTTTACAAAGTGTACGTATCCACCCCCAAGCGTGCCGTGTAATGCCGACCAAAGGGTGGTTGGGCGCGTAGTGGGCTGAATGGAATCGGTGGTTTGGTGCCTTTCGCTATCGAGCTTACGGTTCTTGATGTGGTTAATAAACTCCTCATCGAGGCTAACTGGGTAGTAGGTTGCCCCTTCGGCATCGCTATTAAACGACAACTCCCCTGTGTGGTGAAGAGCTCTTACGTCCATAACGTAGTTGGTGTCGTTTGAGAGCTTCACATGTAGATTGTAATCGCGTCCCCAACGCATTTCTCTAATTGAGGGCATTTTGGTTTGGGCAAGCAGGGCAGTTGAGATAAGTAAAGCCCCGAAAAGCACTAGTAACCTTTTAGTTGTCATCTTAAGGTAGTTGTTTGTTTTCGACCTTAAAGATATTAAAAAAACAGCTAAGCAGATTGGGCGTTTAGCACAAATGAGCAGATAAACTATTTTGGGTACTGTCTAAGAGTTTTTTGGGAGAAATTAATAAAATTACCTTCTGTACTTCGATAGGATTCCGTTTAAAATTTTTTGATTTAATGGTTTTGGAAGGTAATCGTCAAATCCCCCTTGCAGTTTATCCCCATGCCTTTCGGGTTCTTTATAGGCGGTGTGGGCTACAATTGGGAGGCTAGGCCGTAGCTTTTTAATTCTCTGAGAGGCTTCGTACCCATTCATTATGGGCATTCGCAAATCCATAATTACCATATCGATATTGGAATTCCTCTCGCAGATATCAACGGCTTCTTGTCCATTGGCTGCCCTAACTACCTCTCCGTTGATACTTTTTATTATCTCCTCAATGTACATATAGTTGTACTCCTCGTCCTCGGCAACCAAAATTACCATGTTTTTATGGCTATCAACAGGTTTAAGATCGCGATCATTTACAGCTTTAGATTTGGCATTTGGCGTGGCTTGAACAGGAATTGTTACCGATACGCTAGTACCCACATTTGGTTCAGAGTGAAGCCTTACTTCACCACCAAGTAGATTTACGTATCCCTTTGCAATGGGTAGGCCAAGCCCTGTTCCGCCATAGTTCAGCTGAATTGATGAGTCGGCTTGGACAAATCGGTCGAAAACCTTTTCGTGCATTTCGGGGGCAATACCTATACCTGTGTCGGTAATATAGACCTTAAGTTGGTCTCCCTCCAGTGTACAGCCCATAACAACTTCGCCTTTGTGTGTGAATTTTACCGCATTACTGGCTAAGTTCCATACAATTTGTTTAAGCTTGGGGCCATCTGTTATAATCTCGCCCTCCATCTTTGGGCTATCGATATTAAGCTTAAGGGTCACGTCTTTCGATTTGGTCTGCGGATGTAGGGCATTGAAAACCTCGTTAAAAATTGCATCAACCTGGGTGCTGTTTTTATTTACGGACTCCTGGCCAGTCTCTATATTGGAGATGCAAAGAATATCGTTAACTATTGAAAGTAGTTGGTTACTGCTATTGATTATTATTCCTGTGTACTGTTTTTGTTTTTCGGGCGTAATGCCCTCGCGGCCAAGGAGAGTGGAGAACCCACAGATGGAGTTCATGGGGGTGCGAATTTCATGCGATACATTCTGCAAAAAAGCTGTTTTCAGCAAATCGCTTTCCTGGGCTTTATCTAACGCTTTGCGTAACCTTACGATGTACCATCGGAGAATTAGGAAGAAAAGGGCGGCGGTAACCAGCACGTAGAACCAACCCTTCAGGGTTTGGTAGCGGCTTATGGTGGCAAGATCATCGGTAAATAGCAGGATCATCTTATCTGAAAACAGAATCCACAGTCCTCCAACTAAAAGGTAAGCGATAATTATTTTATGCTCAAACCGAAGGGTTTTTCTCATAACCGCATGGCAAAAAGTTTGAAAAACAAGATATATAAATTAGTTGAGATGGCACTATGGCAATGTTAATTAATTAGCTGGTTTTTTATGAAATGCTTGTTTCTGAATACTAAACTATAACATTTAAAATCTGTAAATGTTTTTTTATTTGCTGAGCTACTAAAAAAGACTTATTTTTGCGACCTGAAATGTTGGCCCCATAGTTCAATGGATAGAATAGCGGTTTCCTAAACCGTAGATCCAAGTTCGATTCTTGGTGGGGCTACCAGAGGGCGCATTCAGTGCCCTTTTTTATTATGGACGATCCTTTCTACGTTTATGCAATGGTGAGCCTTAAGTGTAACCGCATCTACGTGGGCATGTCTCAGGACGTTCCACGTAGGCTTACCCAGCATAACCAGGGGCAAGTTCGATCCACCAAGCCCTACACCCCCTGGCGGCTTTTCTTTTCAGAACCCGTGGGCGATTCAGGCCAAGCAAGGACCAAAGAAAAATACTACAAGACGGCCAGTGGGAAGAGGAAGCTCCGGGCAATCCTTGCCAGCAAAGGAAACACGGCATAGCGGTTTCATCAACCATAGATCCAAGTTCCCTGCCTGCTGGAGCAGCCAGTCAGGCAGGGATTCTTGGTGGGGCTACAAAAAACCCCTGTAATCACTTAAAATACAGGGGTTTATGTTTTATGGGGGGGCGTTTGAGGGACGTTTTTGTGAAAACTAGTGAAAAGATTCTTGTGGGTTTTTATATGTGCCATCAAGTTTGTTTAGTAAGTCCTGACTTTTTATGGGCTTTGAATATATTGACCCCAGATGACTTTTGTTCATCATAAACGGCTACCTGTTAAAACCTTGGCAAGGTATAGGGTAGTAGTTTAACAAGTAGTTCTAGCCTATCCTTTGCTTCAACTTGCTCTAGCAACGAGTCTATCTTGTTAAGTTCTCCAGTAACAAATTCTTTTAGTAACTGCCTTAGGTCTGTAGTTACTTTGTTTGAAGTTCCCTTTTGTCTTCCTCCTGTTTTTACCCCCCTAGCCATATTCTGAGATCTGTTGTCTAAAAGTGTCTATTTTAGATAGAATGAGACATCAAAAGTAATTCAATTGCATGAACATTAAGGTATTATTAGGGGGGAGAAGTTTTGTCGTTTTAAGAATTAAAAGTGAAAAAAGTTAAAATCATATTTTAGACCCTGTATATCATTGAACAAAAACTTTCCTGTAGATTCCTTCGATTCAAGAAAACGAAAAAGTCTCTTATTGCTATTTTGTAACCTATTTCCCTTTTTAAATATAGCATTATAGTTAAGCTTATAAATTCTTGCTAAAGGTTGTTTGGGGTTCTTGGATGATATGTTATTGCGTTGAGAATATTTAATTATATCAAGAAAATCAACTCCTGAACCCTCATTATCAAAAAGCAAAAAACAGCCTTTTTGTTTCTTTAGATTGTAATTATCATTTGTTTCTTTGCAATTATTTAACGGTTCTAAATCTAAACCAGCATATCCAAACCGAAACTCATACTTTGAATATTTGCTCATAAGTTTATTTTGTGGAAAATCTTTTATGTCAATAATATTTATACCAATAATATCTACAAGTGCCTTGTAATCTATTTCTATTATTGAAGCATAGCACTCGTTAGGGTATAATACTGGATTGTCATTTTTATCTATTGATGCAGCATTATTGCCTTTCACATTTGAAATTGCAAAATACAATGCAACAAGTGGTTCTTTGGTAAAATCTATTAAGCATGTTGGTATTCCATAATGTTGAAAAAAGTATAACCTTTCTAGCAGGTTTGAAGAATATAAATTTTCAATTTTCTCATATTTATAGTTACTATATACCTGCTTAAACAACTCATCATTAAGTTGCTGGTTTATCATAGTTCTAAATTGATATTTACCATACGGGTAAACTCTATTATAGGATGAAATTAATTTCCAATCAATGGTTTTGTTGTATGATTTATCAAACTCATTAGAATGACCTCTGTATATTTTTGAACCTGTTTGATTGCTTGACAAGTCATCAATCAATAATTCCCAACTATTATATTCTTTTTCAACCAGAAAATTGTTCATCACTTATTATCTTTTCAAATGATATCTACTCCCCCTCAGCAGCCAGCCCATAATCCTTTTTACTATCAGCACTAGGGTACTGCTTGGCATCGGCTTCCGATAACCTATCGGCCATCATTTTGGCTTGCTCCAATACTGTTTCGGTGGCCTTGGCCTGTAGGTCGGGTGGGTAGCCGTGCTTCCTGAGTATCTTCTTAACGGCAATCCTCATTTTTGCCTGAACGTTCTCCCTTACTGTCCAGTCGATGCTGGTGTTTTTCCTTACCGTGTCAACTAACTCCTGTGCTATGTGTCTAAGCACCTCGTCGCCTAGTACCTTAACGGCACTGTCGTTTACCTCAAGGGCAGAGTAAAAGGCATACTCCCTGAAATCTAAACCTAGCTCCTCGCCTCGGCGGTCAGCTGCTTTAATCTCCTTGGCCAGCTCAATCATTACCTCAATCACCTCCATTGAGGTGAGTAGGTTGTTTTGATATCGTCTAACGGCATCGTCGAGCATTTCTGAGAACTTTCTGGACTCAACAAGGTTCACCCTCATCCTTAGCCTTACCTCGTCCCTTAAGAGCCTTTTAAGCAACTCTAGGGCAAGGTTCTTGTGCTTCATCCCCCTTACCTCTGCTAGGAACTCATCGGAGAGGATGGATATATCGGGTTTCTTTAGCCCTGCTGCATCAAAGATATCTACCACCTCATCGGTAACTATGGCATCGGAGAGGATTTGCCTAATGGCGGTGTCAATGTCCTCATCGGAGAGTTTCTTTTTGCTCTCAGTAACCTTAACAATCCTTGTTTTGATGGCTTGAAACAGTGCAACTTCATCCCTTATCTCCTCGGTGTAGGGGTGTGGTACCGATATGGCAAATGCCTTGGTTAGGGCTACCACAGCGTTGGTATAGCGTTCCTTGCCATTGTCGAGGGAGAGGATATAGTTTGCTGCATCGATGGGGAAAGCCAATTTCTCCTTGGGCGATAGCCCGAAGAAACGCTTATAGTTGTAGCTTTTGGCTAGGGTTGTGTCGGTGGGTTGCTCGCTGAACATCTGTGCTACCACCTCATACTTGCCCATCATCACCTCGGCAGCCTCCTGCTGGTCGAAGGTGGGTTTGCCCTGACCACCACTCTCGGTGTAAACCGATAGGGCTTTTTTCAGGTCGGAGGCAATACCAATGTAATCCACCACCAAACCACCCTCCTTATCCTTAAACACACGGTTAACCCTTGCAATGGCCTGCATAAGGTTATGGTCTCTCATGGGCTTATCGATGTATAGGGTGTGTAGGCAAGGGGCATCAAAACCAGTGAGCCACATATCGCGGACTAAAACTAGTTTTATGGGATCGTTGGGGTCTTTTACCCGATTGCCAATATCCTTCCGTTTCTCCTTGCTTCGGATATGCATTTGCCAAGGGAGTGGGTCGGACGATGAGCCTGTCATAACCACCTTTACCATGCCCTTGTCGTCATCATCGGAATGCCATTCAGGACGGAGTTTTACTATGGCAGCATACAGCTCAACACAAATCCTTCGGCTCATACACACAAACATAGCCTTGCCGTTAAGGGTAGCGGTTCGCTGCTCAAGGTGGGTAACCAAATCCTTGGCTATCTCGTGTATTCTATGCTCACTGCCCACAATGGCCTCCAACCGTGCCCATTTAGCCTTGAGTTTTTGCCTGTCGGTTAGCTCCTCGCTCTCGGTAAGCTCCTCAAACTCGGTATCAATCCTTGGTTTTTCCTCTTCCTTTAGGTCGATTTTTGCCAAGCGGTTCTCATAGTATATCCTAACGGTTGCTCCATCGTCAACGGCTTGCTGGATATCATACACATCGATATAATCGCCAAAAACGGCTTGGGTGTTCTTGTCGGTTTTCTCAATGGGTGTGCCTGTAAAGCCAATAAACGAGGCGTTGGGTAGGGCATCCCTCATATGCCGTGCAAAGCCATCCATAAAATCGTACTGGCTCCGGTGGGCTTCATCGGCAATAACCACAATGTTTTTCCTATCCGATAGCATTTCATACTGCCCCTTGATGCTCTTGGTTTTGCCATTGCCAAGGTCTATCTTCTCGATGGTGTCGGGCAAAAACTTCTGTATGGTGGTGAAAACTATACCTCCCGATGATACCTTTAGCCGTTTCTTTAAATCCTCCCTATCGGTTGCCTGTACTGGTGTTTGGCGGAGTAAATCCTGACTAAGCGAGAAGGTATCGAATAGCTGCTCATCCAAGTCGTTCCTATCGGTTAGCACCACAAGGGTTGGATTGTTGAGCGATAGCACAATTTTACCAGCATAGAACACCATGGTTAGGCTCTTGCCACTACCCTGAGTGTGCCAGATAACGCCTATACGGCCGTTACCCCCAACCCCATCCCTTCCCCCAAAGGGGGAAGGGGGTAGGGTTGGTGAGGAGAGCCCATCTCTTCCCTCGCTCAGAGAAGGGGGTAGGGTTGGTGAGGAGAGTCCTTCCCTTTCCCCAGTGGGGGAAGGGGGCTGGGTTGTTAAGTAGAACTCACCCCCTGCGCCAGTGGTAGAAGGAAGTGCTGAGGTGACTGAATTTTCATTTTTTGTATCTAGTGTGCTAGGTGGGTTTGGTGGGATTGGATTTGAAAAGATGATATTTTCTAACTCAATAAGAACATTTTCAATATCATTCAAAATTCTCTCGTTTCTAAAACGAATGATTTTGTTTCCAATGCTACTTAAATATTTGTCTCTTTTTATATCTTTTTTAATTCGTTCTTCTGTATCGTGCACAGAGCCGTCTAATTCAATTATAAGTTTATGTTCGTTGCAATAAAAATCTACAATATAATGTCCTATTTGGTGTTGTCGTCTAAACTTTAAACCTAGAAATTTTTTGTTTCTTACAATTTGCCAAAAAACCTCTTCAGCAGGAGTTTGTTTTTTTCTAAGTTCCCTTGCTTCTTTTAGTAACCCGTTGAACTTAAATCCACCCTTGTAGTTTACGCTCCCTTCCTTTTGGGAAGGGCTGGTGTAGGGTTGAACAGCACTTATTGTGCGTTCAACCGCCTTGTTCACGGCAAAGTACTGATGGTATCGGGGGATAATCTTTTTAATCTCCTCCTTATCGCTGTGGAAAACGGTGAAGTGCCTAACGAGGTCGAGAAGCACACACCTGTTGAGCAAACCTTTGGCCAGCACCTCCATCTGGGGAATATTCTCATCGGCTACCTCACGTCCATCGATGGATTTCCAAGGGAGGAAGAACTGGTAGGGCGATGTGAGGGAGCCATACACGGCATCCCAGCCATCGGAGGCTATAAGTAGGGCGTTGTATTGGAACAGCGAGGGGATGGCCTGCTTGTAGGTTTGCAGCTGGTTAAAGGCCGATTTTATATCGGCATCCTCGCTGGCTGCATTCTTTAGCTCAATTACCACCAATGGAAGTCCATTGATAAAAAGGATGATATCGGGGCGTTTGTTGGTGCCTGCCCGCCCAATGGCGTGGTTGTTCTCAATAACGGTAAACTGGTTTACCACCAGAAACTCGTTGCTCTCGGGGTTGTTATAGTCGATTAGCCAAATCTTATCGCCAATAATTCTATCGCCACGGCGATACTCCACCTCAACGCCCTCGGTGAGGTAGCGGTGGAAGGTGTAGTTGTTGTGGTACAAGCTGGGGCTATCGCTCCTAAGCACTTTTCTGAGTGCCTCCTCCTGTGCCTCGGCTGGCACATTGGGGTTAATGTTGGCAATGGCGTTTTGCAGGCGTTGCCTAAGCACCACCTCGCTGAACTCTCTTTCAGCCCCCATCTGGCTTCCCCCAGAGGGGGAAGGAATGCCATCGGGCGATATGGAAGTACCATTTATGTAACAGTAGCCAAGTTCTATTAGCTCCTGAATAAATACCTGCTCAATGCTATCCTCTGTAATTACATTAACCATCACTTTGGTTGTTTTAAATTGACATTTTCTTTAGTCGTTTTCTTCGTAGTAATATGAGTAGTCAATCCCTTTCATAAAGATTTGGTGGTCGTTTATTCTGGTGGTGAGCGCTTTTTGCAGAAGTGTTTTTAGAACGCTACTATTGGTTGGGCTTAGCATCATGGCATTAAGGTACTCCTGCTTGCCAATTTTACTCCAATCGACACATTTTTTGAGGCGTTTTTTTAGTATCAAATCTAACCATATTCTGGTGCTTCGGTTCCCTTCCAAAAACGGATGTGCAATGTTCATCTCAACATACTTGTTAACTATTTCGTTGAATGTGGTTTCGGGCATTGCCTCAATTTGCCTTAATGTGTTACCCAAAAAGTGTGATACGGCAAACTGAAAACCTCCCTTTGATATATTTTTTTGTCTTATTTGTCCTGCAAAGTCATACAGTCCACCAAACAGATAGGCGTGTATCTGCTGCAAACCTCAATGCTATCGATAAATGAGCTGTCGAACAGGGCATACGCCTTGGCCTTGCTTTTTCCGTCGATGCTCTCGTCGCTAAAGGTGAACCACTCCATAAATTGGTTTGCCTTTTTGCTGGGGAACTCCTTGCCCAACGCTATAATGCCGTTGTAATCGAGCATATCGGTTAAGCGCCTTTTGCCATCGGGTGCAAGGAGTTTCAACTGGGTAGTGGCACTAACCACTTGGCTGTTCTCTTTCTTTAGCTTCGCTTTAAGGTACTTCCAGTAGTTGCGGGTTTTGGTATAGTCGTTCTGGCTGGTGAGTATGGCAACAATATCGAGCACCGAAAACCACCACTTGGCGAGTTCCTCATCCCAGAGGGCTCGTACCTCGCGGTGGTTAAAAAAACGGATGGATATTTTTGTCTGGCTCATACGGAAACGGTATTAATGTCCTTTACTTCTAGTTCTCCTGATATTAATTTGGGAAGAATGATGTCTCTTATGTTACTTAATTCAATAACCTCTTTTGACAATGCCTTTATTTGCTCAAATATTGGTTCTATTGCCTTATTGAAATCGTCTAAAATTTTAATTGATGCAATGGAAATTGGATAATCTTTAAGAATATCTGTTTTTAGGTTGATGAAAATGCTACCATTACCCTGACCAATAAGGTTCTGTCTTATGTGTATAAATAAGAGATATAAATAATTGTAAGATAAATCTTTGATGTCTTGAAAATGTAGCCAACCGTCATGTATGCAAGCATCTAATTCTAAGAATTTTGGAAGACCAGGTGTTGCACTATTTGAAAGTATTAGACTTCCTTTTTTTAACAAAATGGTTTTTTTTAAACCTTCAACTTTAATATACTCCTTAGTACTGAATAAAAAGGGATTTGAAATAGCAGTAGCATCTGATATTTTAACCCAAGGCAATCCAGTTTCAGCGATAAAGTCTTGTATTGGTCTTGGAGATCCTCCTCTTTTAATTGTTAGAATCTCTTTTAATCGTTTAACCCTCCACTCCTTCGGTATCATCCCCAGCTCGCTTTCTACCATTTCACCTCCAGATGATTTGTAGGGTTCTCCATTTTCATTAGGATATTCAAAATCCACAAACCACTGCTTAAACAGGGCTTGGGCAAGGGCTTCGAGGTTTCGGTTAATGGCGTTGTTAAGCTCAATCTTCTGGTCGAGGGAGGAGAGGATGGAGGCGATGGCGGTTTGGGTGGGGTAGTCGGGAATATGCCATAAAGTTTCAGAAAGATGCTTCCAATCTGCCCTTGGCATTCTTGTGCCTGTACTTCCTGAATTTGCTAATTGTGTGAACTCATCAGTGGCAAGTAAATAAAATAAGTATTTTGAGTTTACACCATTCTTGGCTTTAACAACATAAATATCAGTTGAACAAACTCCTTCAAAATTTGGTGATAATACTTTTTTAAAATAAGGTCTCAGTTTGCCATAAAGAACATCATTAGGATAAAACTTAAATTTTTGACTTGTAACGTCTGAAGATTTTCCAATTCCATTTAACGACAAAGATTCTGGTTCAATATGTTCTAAACCAATATAAGGAAAAACCATATCACTGTTTGGCATAAAGCCCTCTTTCCTTAGCTCTGAAATCTCTCCCAATTTATATTCTTTCCATTGGCTCATAGCGGTTTTGTGTTAAGGGTTTCTCTGTTGTGTGCCGTGTAAATAATTGAATTAGGGAAAGATGAATTAATCTTACTTACAATTTCATTATGTAGTTTGTCTTCATCTCTAACAATGGTCGATGCATAAATTGAGGAGTAGGTGTTTTCACCTTCAATATAATCACCGATAAAAAACAGTGGGTTAATTACCTGTATTGCTTGATGAATAGACCAAGGGTAAGGTCTGAAGTGACGGTGGATAAAAGTGTTTAGCCAAACATTTACCTTTTGTATCTCATCCCAATTAATGCTAGGGCTGTATTCAATATTCTCTAATCCCTTAATTATTGGGTAAAGTTTTGAAAAGCCTATTGGGGGCTTCCCTTCTTGATCAATAAAGTCAATACCCAAAAACCCAAGTATTCTCTTTTCTAAATCTAGTCGAAGAGAGAAGACAACCAGCAAGTCAATATTATATCGAGTAATTGGTTTTTCAGGCAATTGGTTTTTGTAGAATAAGTTTTCTGTTTGCTCAAAGTGAATTGGAGAGGGTTGTAGGTTAGTGCTATAATGAAGAATGTTAGGTTTAAAGCCAGAATCTAATCGTTGTACTATTCTTGTTGCATCTGATACAACTGTTCTTATAGTTCCAGCAGGGTCGCCAGAGTAATTGTTTTTGAGTAAATCCTCTAGATACAATGATGCTGCTTGTATTTCACATCTATCTTTTAGGGCAAGTTCCTTTTCACCCCATTTGGTCTTGAATATACTTTTTCTAATGCAAGTAAGCGTTAATTTCTTACCACCAATTTTATTAAAGTACTCAATTAGTGCTTCAACATTGGCTCTGTTGGGGGCGTTGTATGCTTTACTAAGAGGCATAAGTGCTATTTATTTGTTTGACGTTTCCATGATCCGCCATCAGGCGGAACGATGGAAAGTTAAACAGTAATTTATAATCTTTCCACTGGCTCATAGTGGGTTGGTTGTAAGAAGTTGTACAGTGTGGTACCAGTAGTAAAACGATGACTTATCGGGCTGTTTTTTTAGCTTGTTCAGGAAGCTCCAACTTGGCTCCTCGATGATTAATGGAGAAATATCCTGTCCTTTGAAATGGTCAATGGGAGCGATATCGTTTTGCAACAGCTTGGCTGCTAAATATGCCACCTTTGAAGCCGATACTATTGCATCGTCAATTCTGAAATTGCCTGTCATTAAATAGCCAGTACCAAAAGCCTTAACCCCTTCCTGTAGCAATCGGAAGTTAGTTTTTTCAGGCTCGTTCCTATTCATATCCCTCTTAACAAGGGTAATGCAGGTTTTAATGGTGTCGTGCAAAACCATATTGGGGGTAAGCCCCATTGCTTCATCCTTACTACTTCTGAATTGTATTTCCTGCTGGGCGTGTGCCATAAAGCTTCTATGCACCATTTCAATATCTGAAATTTTATCGAAAAGCCTACCCAAATCGAAGAGCTGCTTGCATATCTCCATAGCAAAGCTATTATCGCCCTTAAAGTAAGGTATGCCAATGGTGCTTGGGGCAAAGGCGGTGAGCTTATCGCCTGTAATTGCATCAATGGTAGGCGTTTTTACTACAAGTTCGGTGTCGGTTTCTATCCACTTTGCCTTAATTCTGCTTTCGATAGTCTTTGGGTAAATGGGACTATCAATGAGCACATCGAGCAGTATAGTAGGAGGATTTTTTGTTGTAAAAACCGAGTTGAATGTGAAAATGTAGTGTGCCTTGGGAACCCCCGGCTTATAGCTTCTATCCTCATCAAGGGTAACTGAGGTAAACCTCGAATTTTCAACTATTCTGTTTAGAATCTCCTCCAGTTCTTTTCGGTTAGTATTGCAGATAATATCCACATCGATGGAAAAGCGATGCTCGCCATTGAGCAGTAGAATCAAACTGGTACCACCTTTGAACACAAACTTAAGCCCACTAGCCTGTAGCATTTCGAGCAGATGCAGGGCATAAATCATTTTTTCAAGGATATTTACCTGAATATTCTTATGCTCCTTCTGCTGCTTGAAAGAGTTTAGCCATTGGGTAGTATAGCATTTCTCGCTAATCATCGAGTAAGTTTTTTACCATATACGACATATTCTTCTCAATAAAAATCTTAATATCCTCTTCACAATCACGCCTTTTAGCGTAGCTAAATAGTTTGGTGAAGTTGATGGTGTAATTTTTTAAGGTATTCTCATAGATTCTAGTTAGCTCTGCCCCCTGATAGAAGTAAAAAAGTTTATTGTCAGCAAAAAGATCAACCAGAATTTTTTCGAGAAGAGGAACGGGCACTTTTGCCTTTTTGCTGATAATCTTTCCAACAGGAGAACGTGTAACTAATTTTTTAATCACAACAGGAAAATTGCTTTCAGCAATATAGAAGTCAACATCTTTCTTGTCGGGGTTAATGTAGGTATCAAAATTAAAAGAGTCCTTTACATGGTAGTAGGTCGATTCAACAAAATCCTTTTCAACCTCAACAATAACAATATGCTTGTTAGATTGGTGCTGCGAGAACTCGTTAACCCAATCGGTTTCCCAGATACAATACTTTACATCCGAGAATTTTTCCTGAATGCTTTTTGCAAGTCTTAGAGATTCTGTCGAAAGTTGGGGCTTGAAAAAAGGTTTGTATGAGATGGTGTAAACACCCCTTTTTAATACTTTAATAATGTTTTTACTCTTTAGGTTATAAATTCTCCAGCCCAAAGTACCTTCTTTTATATCAGGTTCAAATCCTCGATAGAAATCAAGGAGTTCTTCCCGGCTAAAGGACTCTTTGCCATTAAATTCATCTATAAGTTTTTTCTCAATTGCTCTTGGCATGCTTTACAAATTTTTGCCAAATATAGAAAATATTGGCAAATATTAGAAATCAAAAAAACGCCAGCAAATAAAAATATTGGCAATAATTTGATTTATTTTAAATCTTAATGCCTACTCTCAGCAGATTTTCTTTGATCTTGATTTGCAACTCATTGGATTGCTCAAACTGCTCCTTTAGCTCTGCTGCTATAGCGTTTACCTTCTCCTCAAAGGGAATCCCATCGTCCTCCACCTCTTCGGTGCCTACATATCGCCCAGGCGTTAACACAAAGTTATTGGCTTCAACCTCGGCAATGGTGGCTGCTTTGCAAAAACCAGCAATATCCTCATACTTGCCATCCTTGTCTCGCCAAGAGTGGTAGGCGTTGGTTATTTTGGCAATATCATCATCGGTAAAGGCCTTGTTCTTTCGGTTTATCATGGTGCCTAGCTTTCTAGCATCGATAAACAGGATCTCGTTGCTTCTATCCCTAAATTTGCCTGCCCGACTACTAGGCGGGTGGTTTTTCCTGTTCCTTGCCAAGAACCAAAGACAGGCAGGTATTTGAGTGTTGAAAAACAGCTGGGTGGGCAGGGCAACCATACAGTCAACCACACCCTCCTGTATCATTGCCTTTCTAATCTCACCCTCGTTGCCCGAGTTGGTGGTCATGGAGCCATTGGCCAGCACAATGCCAGCCGTGCCACTTGGGTTGAGCTTATTAATGAATAGCTGTAACCATCCATAGTTGGCATTACCCACAGGAGGTATTCCATACCTCCATAGATGGCTATCCTGTAAACTTTCTCCTCCCCAATCGGAGATATTGAAAGGAGGATTAGCCAGTATGTAATCGACCTTTAAATCCTTGTGCTTATCGGCATGAAAGGTATCGCCCAGCTCAATCTTGGCATCAATACCACGGATGGCAAGGTTCATCTTGCACAGCTTGTAGGTGGTTGGGTTGCTCTCCTGACCATACACTGCTATATCGCCAATTCTTCCACCGTGAGCATCGAGAAATTTCTCGCTCTGCACAAACATTCCGCCCGAGCCACAGCATCCATCATATATTCTGCCTTTATAGGGTTCAAGCATCTCCACCAAGAGCTTTACAATGCTCTGAGGGGTGTAAAACTGCCCACCACGCTTGCCCTCGGCATCGGCAAACATACCAAGGAAGTATTCATAAACACGGCCAAGCAAATCCTTGCTGCTATGCCCCTGCTGGTTAAAGCCCACGTTGCCAATCATATCAACCAGCTCACCCAATCGCTTTTTATCGAGGGCTGGTCGGGCATAGTCCTTTGGGAGTACACCCTTAAGGTTTGGGTTCTCCTTCTCAATGGCCTCCATGGCATCATCAATGTCCTTACCTATGCTTGGGAGTTTGGCTCTTTGGTATTGTAGGTATTGCCAACGGGCAGTTGGAGGTACATAGAACACGTTCTCGGCAAGGTACTCATCCTTATCCTCGGCATCGGATAGTGGATCGCCCTTTAGCTTTAGGTATAGCTCATCAAAGGCATCGGAGATATACTTTAGGAAGATTAGGCCAAGTACAACGTGCTTGTACTCGGCTGCATCCATATTGTTCCTTAGCTTATCGGCGGTAGCCCATAGGGTTTTTTCAAGGTCTTTAGTATTGAGCATTACAGTTGAAGTGAAATGTTAAAAAGGAAATGTGTCACTTCAAAATTAACTATTTATGCTAAACTACAACGTTTTGTTTTGCTTAAAATGGATGTAAACTGAACATTAACAAATAAAAAAAGAGGCTGGTTGGCCTCTTACACTGAACAATACAGTTCATAAACTTTTACACAAAGAACCTAACCGATTGTTTACATAAAATCGCTAGCCAGTTTATAATTTAAATCGGAACATTATCCACCACCGCTTCAATTACCTCCTGTATGCTGGTTGATACATTCGATAGAAAATCGAAGCCTGTTAGCTCCTCCACATCGTTGACACTAACCCTATAATCATACCATTTTGTTCCAACCACCTCCTGAGTATTGGGCATTATTACGGCAATTACACGGGTGTTGGTATTTATGCGATCTAAGTCGTTGTCGCCATTGTTAAGCACCACAATAATCTTCCATGTTGTGCTTGGCACAACAATATTGTTATTGTCGATGGTTTCAGCATATCCATTAGATCCTTCGCCACCTTGTCCGTGTGGCCCGGCCACGATGTATAGCTCCTTTCCCGATTTTGCGAGGTTTCTGCTGTAGGTCTCAAGGGCAGCCCAAATACCTTGGTTGTTTCTGGGTGCTTGTGGCAGCATGTTGGTCATCAGAAAAGTTTCCGAGTTGGCCGCTATGGTAGCCGTTCGATCTGCGCTGGGGCAGAGATGCCCTCTGTCGAAACCAGAATAGCGATAAGATGTTTCAGATACTCTGTACCAGCTGGATGGTAGCGAGTAGTCTGTTCTAAAATCATCCTGCCGTCCTACATCACCCAAATAGCTTGTGTTAAGATGCCAACTTACCCAGTTTGCAGTTCGAGTTGTGTTGTTGTACGATAGGTGGAACTGATCCTTAACCATCAGGTAGTCGTTGGCATTAAGAATATCATCGGTAGCAGAGCTGGGATTTCCCAGTAGCATATGGTGATTGTCGGGTACGTTTAGAGGTTCCTCCAGAGTTGTGAAGCTAATGGTTTCGCCATAGGTAACACCTTTTGCATTTATGGCATAGGCTCTAAGGTAGTATGTTTGCTCTGGAGTAAGGTTCTCGATTACAAGTGAGAACTCTCCCAACCCTTCGCCCTTCTGTAGCTTTTCGTCGTCAATTGTTGGTTCTTCTGCTGTTGACCAGCAAAAGCCACGCTCTGTAATATCGCCACCGCCTCCCGAAGTTGCATTACCTGCTACCGTGGCTGCATTCCAAGTTATAGAAGAAACGCTTACGGTTGATACCGTAGGCAATGCCATTGAGGTTGAAAATGTTTGAACCTCACCATATGCTGTTCCCAGCCTATTGGTTCCATACGACCTAACTTGGTAGCTTGTGTTGGGCGATAGTTGGGAAATTGTACTTGTAAATTCGCCAACACCCTCACCCTCCTGGGTAAAGCCGTTGTTGTTTTCAAGTGTTGGATCGGCTGATATACTCCAGCAAAACCCACGTGCAGTAACCTGCAAACCACCATCGCTGTCGACAGCACTTTTAAGAATGGCAGTATCCTCTTCGATGTTTGTGACCTCGGTTGAGGTAAGTGTTGGAAGGGTGTTTTCTTCTTCTGTACAGCTTGAGAGGGAGAAAAGAGCAGCAATAATTGCAATTGATAAGAACCTGTAAACTAAATGCTTCATAAAAAAGAATAGGTAGTAAAAAACTTATTATTAACGCCTAAAAGTAACCAAATTATTATAGAACGCAACTGGTTACACGCTAAACTATTGGGTGATTTAACACATCAACACAGATGAAATAGCCGCGAGGAGTGATTGTTGGCTTCCAATTAATAAATTTTAAAAAGCAAAGAATTATGGTTCTAGTTCACCTGAAAACACTTGTAAAAGTTAGCAGGAAAGTTCAATGCGTTAATTGCCTTTAGTATCTAATATGGCCTCAATGGTTTCTTTTAGAAGCATTTTCCTTATGGGTTTAACCAGAACACTGTTAGCACCAGCCTTTAGCGCCCTGTTTTTGGTGTCCTTATCGTCGAGAGCCGTAAATATTATGATTGGGGTTTCGCTAATTACTTCATGCTTTCGAATAAGTTTAGTTACCTCAATGCCATCAATTTTTGGCATCATAATGTCTAGGATGATTAGGGTAGGCTTTAATTCAATTGCTTTATCAAGGGCTTCCTGTCCGTCCACCGCAAATTCTAAGTTGTAGCTTAGGGACGATAGCATTGCCTCTACAACGTGTCTGCCTATTAAGGAATCGTCTACAACCAGTATAGTTGTCATTTTTAAAAACTAAGAGGGTTAATTTGGGGCAAAGATAAGCCATATTTATTAGTTTTATAGGGAATTTTCTATTTGATGACCAGATTACAATCTTTAGGTTCTCATTCTTTTAAATATCCCTATTTTTGAACCCAGAGAAAGCGGACAATTTATATGAGGCAGTCAGCCCTAAAGGCTATAATGAGGCTGTTTGCCCTTGTTAAGCAATTTAACAACAGGACAATCAACCAAACGCACGCCCTAGAAGCAGTTTCAATCTTTTTGGGCGAATACACCAACGTGGCCGAGGGTGACGAGATTCTCAATATATACAAGTACCATGTCGAGACTTTCTCTCAAAGAAAATACTCTGCAAAAACCGAATCGCTTTTCTCGGTGAAGTGTACTATTATCTGTTCAAGCATTGTAGGTGAGCTAAGTAAGCAAACCCGTTTGCACCTGCTTATCACCATAATTGACATCTTAACACAAGGGCAGACATTAAGGGGCGAATCGCTCGATTTGGTAAAAACCTTGGGAATTATATTCCAGCTGCAGCGATCGGAGGTAAATGATATATTCGAGTTTTCTCTTATGAGTGGCGCTTGGAAAACCGACAACATTATAGCTATTGTCCCCCAAGAACGAACGGAATGGCCCATTCGTCAAATTCTGAAGCCCACAATCAATGGTGAGGTGGTCTTTTTATACAATAGAATAACTAACACCATTTTTTATAAGCATACCGGAACAAAGGAACTTTTTATACGCAATAGCAGCCTTACTAAGCCCAACAGGGTTTACATTTTCGAGAAGGGGGGAGTAATTGAAAACTATAAGATTAGCCCCATCTTCTTCGGGTATTTATATGGGCTCTTTTGTCATCATAGCCTACGGGATAATAATTTGCTTAGCATAAAGGATCTTTCGTACAAATTTCCCGATGGAGTTATGGGCGTTCACCCCCTTAGCTTCTCCCTACAATCTGGAGAAATGGTAGGCGTGATAGGCAATAGCGGAGCAGGCAAAACCACGTTGCTTAACCTTTTGGCAGGGAATCTAAAGCCTACCACAGGAACCGTAACCCTAAACGGTGTCGATTGGTATGGTTTGGGGAAGAGCCGATATCCCTACCTTGGCCTTATACCACAGGATGATTTGCTTGTAAAGGAGCTTACTGTTTTTCAGAACCTATACTTTACAGCAAGGCTTTGCCTTCCACTGAAATCGCCATTACAAACCGCTAAAGCTGTGATGCAGACCCTAGACGAGTTGGGGCTTAGCGAGATAAAAAAGTTGAAAGTTGGGGAGCCTGAAAAAAATATTATCTCGGGAGGCCAGCGAAAACGGCTTAATATGGCGCTAGAGTTTGTTCGAAAGCCTCAAATACTTTTTGTAGATGAGCCCACCTCCGGTTTGTCGTCAACCGATTCAGAACGGATAATTGATATCATTAAGCAGAAAACCCAACAGGGCATTATTGCATTGGTAAATATTCATCAGCCATCGTCGAGCATATTTAAGCTGTTCGATAAGATTTTGGTTCTCGACAAGGGTGGGCGAGCTGTATTCTTTGGCAATCCGGTGGACTCATTACTCCATCTGAAAACTATTACCACCGAGGTAAACGCAAGTGAACGCGAGTGTGCTGTATGCGGTAATGTTAACCCCGAACAGATCTTAAGTATTGTTGAGTCGAAAAGACTAAAAGCCGATGGTATGCCCACCGAGCATAGGCTATACTCACCCGAATTCTGGTATAACCATTTTAGGGAGCTGAATACTAACATTCCGCCCAGCAACACCTCTCCTTTACCAAGGAGGAATACTAAGCAAAGCCCAAAGCGGCTTCAGTTTTCGGTTTTTATCAGGCGGAACCTGCTATCGATGCTATCCGATCGGCAATTTCTTGTCATTTCGTTGCTTGAGGCGCCGCTTCTGGCATTAATCCTTTCGCTACTTTCCAAACACACCCGGGGGGTAGCTTCAGAAAGTTATACCTTATGGGGGAACGAAAACCTGCCAGCCTACCTCTTAATGTCGGTAATTGTGGCCATGTTCCTGGGGCTTATGTTGGGGGCAGAGCGTATTATTAGGGATCGGAATATTATTCAGCGCGAAAAGTTTTTAGGCCTTAGCCGGTTCTCGTATATAAACTCCAAGCTGGTATGTCTGTTCGTTTTTTTACTTGTCCAGATTAGTCTTTTTGTAGCGGTGGGCAATAGCGTACTAGAGATTAAGAACGGCTGGTTTAATACATGGGTTATTCTGTTTAGCATTGCATTTAATGCCGGTTTACTTGGGCTAAACCTCTCGTCGGGTTTAAGAACCACAGTGGCTATTTATATATCCATCCCTATACTACTGATGCCTCAGCTGCTTCTCAATGGCTCGTTGATTCCTTTTGATAAGCTAAATAGTAAGATAGCAACACATCAGAATGTTCCAACCATTGCCAATTTGGCTGTTAGTCGCTGGGGTTTTGAGGCGTTGCTCGTAAACCAGTTTGTTAATAATGAATATGATAAAAACTTTATCCATATCAACAGAAGAGAGAGTTCCCTCAGGTATATCAACGGTTACCTAATTCCAGAAATAGAACAGGTAGCTCAAGAGCTGAAGCGGAACGCAGGCGGCCAGGATATCGACGAAAACCTTATTATGCTACTTAGCAATGGAATTGAAAAGCTGGGAGGTGCTAACCAGCTCAAACAAACGGCCAGCCTTATTCCCTCTAACTTGCTTTATGCCGATACCCTTTTAGGTCAACTGCAGGTACTTCGGAAATATGTTTCAGAGGACTTAAAAAGGATAACTGCAGTGCGAGATAGCCTAACTATGTCATTGGTTGATTCACATGAGGACATTAATTACATTACGAACCTAAAGTATAATCATAGTAACGAGGCTGTTAGCAATTTGGTGTTGGCTCGGAAAGAAACTGTAAAGATTATTAGGACAGATCAAGATTTTGTTAGGAAGTTTGAGCCAATTTATTTACTGCCAGACTCAAATTTAGGGGCGGCACATTTCTTAAGTCAATATAAAGTGGTGGGGGGTATTCCTATACCTGCTGAGTGGTTTAACGTTCTAATAATTTGGTTAATTTCCTTGCTGCTCTATGTTTCTCTTTATTTCGATTTGTTGAGAAAAATACTTTCATTAATTTCGAAGCACTAAAAGGGCATTGTCCTCATAAATCTGATTATTCGAATGCGTATCAGTGGTATTGTCTTTCTGTTTTTACTCTTAAGAGCATTTTCCCAAGAGGCTAATGCTCAGGCTTGCGCCGACTACCACACTCGTGCGTGTCCAATACCCGACTTCTCCTACTATTACGATCAGCAATCGACAAGTGTCTCGCTACGCGTTGGAGAAAAGGCCGAGGTGAATATTGTGGTTTTTGAACTAACCGATTATTTCGTTTCGGTGTGCTCGCATCGCAAGTTTAAAAATATCAACCTTCGAATTCTCGATGACGCATCGGGCCGAAAGGTCTTGTTTGATAATGCAGCCGAAAGCTATGTAGATAGCGTGAAGTTTACTAATAATGCCACAAAAAAGCTTATACTGGAGATCTTGGTTCCCGAGGAGGGCAACGATAAATCCGATACCCGTGAACGATGTGTTGGGGTGCTTGTGGCAAAACGTATCAATGTTGATGCTTTCTAAATGGAATAGCAATGAGAACAAGAATACTAATCATCGTAAACATAATCTTTGCGCTCGCTTCATGTAACCAAGGGGGTGAGAGGAGGAGAAATCAGCAGCAAGAATATAAGGAGGTTGATCTGTCTAAACAAGGGGATGCCTCAAAAATATTTTATCGCTTCCCGGCTCCTAAGGACATCATCGATTACATTAAAACGGATCAGCTAATCTACCTAAAAGATTTTTTGAACCCCATTAGTAATGCCGACAAATACCATGATTCTCGTGTACAAAACTTCAATCTGGGGGTATATGCCGCTGATTTTGCTTATATCACGGTTTTTAAAACCTTAAGCGAAGCATCTGAGTATTTTGGAACTATCGAGAAATTGGCTTATCATGCGGGGTTGTCCTCAATTTTTGATGAACAGATGCGCAGGCGGGTTGAGGCTAACGAGGCTAATATCGATTCGCTTGGAGCCATTGCCCGAAACTCCTATAATGATATGGTAAACTACCTTACGCTGACTGGAAATGAGAGGCAGCTTGCCATTATTTCTGCAGGGGGGTACGTAGAGGTGCTTTATCTTGCCATAAATCAAACAGATGATTTGGAAGCCGATTACTCATTGCTGCGCAAAATATACGATCAACGCTATGGCTTGGAGAACCTTTGTAACTTTATGAGCGATTTCACCGACGATCAATGGATGAGTAATCTTTACCATGATCTGCAAGCCATTCTAGATGTGTTTAATCTCGTTGATGCTAAGATCGAATCGGAAAGCAAGGCCACCAAGGGTAAGGGTGGGGAGCTAAATTTTTCGGGGGGCAACATTCAACTGTCAATTACTCCCGAAAACTATGCTAAGCTTAAGCGGGTAGTTGTTGAAACGCGCGGGAAATATACAAGCCCATCTTAATGGTAACGATATAAGCAGGGTTTAGTAACAATGCAAATAACCCTACTCCACAACTAACTTTGGAACACGAAAGAAAAAGGTAGAGCCTATTCTGGGTTCACTCTCAACCCAAATTTTTCCCCCAAGCATTTCTATTAGATCTTTTGATATTAACAATCCTAGGCCAGTCCCCTTCTCATCATTGGTGCCTAGTTTCGATTCAACATCTTCACCTGTAAAAAGGGAGAAAGCTGTACTTTCGTCCATTCCCAAACCTTTGTCCCTAACCGAAAACTCCACGAAATCATTTTTGTCATCCACAACAATATCTACAATACCCCCTGTGTATGAAAATTTTATGGCATTTGAAAGCAGGTTGCGTAGAACGGCTTTAACAATATTTATATCGGAATGTATGGCCCTAACATTTATGTGCTTATTTACAACGATTTTTTTACTACAGGCACTCGTTGAAAGAACGCTAATGCAATGATCCACCAGTCTCTCGGTCTCAATACAGTCCATCTTAACACCTGTTCTGCTCGATTGGGCTCTCGACCAGTCCAAAAGGTTGTCGAGCAGGTTCATAACCTGAGCCGAAGCACCCCCTATCGCCTTGTTGAATTTTGCGGTTTTATTACAATCATTCCCTTCAATGCTTTGGGTCATAAGGTCGTTAAGGCTTATTATACCGGCCATTGGCCCGCGCAAATCATGCCCAATAATGCTAAACAACTTTTCCTTAATGCTTAGAGCCGATTGTAGCTGGTTCGACTGCTCAATAAGCTCAATATTTCTTTGGGTTAAATCTTTGTTCTGCTTTTCAATGATCATTGATTGTATGATTCGATCGTTATTATACCTCCACATCACCAGCGAAAGGAAAAATCCTATACCAATGCTGGTTAAGCCATTTACTCGGTTCGAAAGGAGTATGTCAGGGTCATACTGGGTAAGCCCTAAGCCAATGTAAAACAGAATATAACCAGCAATAAAAAGGATGATTGTATAGCGAGGGTTTATTAAAAAAACCAGACCCAGAATTGTGCAAATAACCAAAAAGGGAGTTATTGATGGTGTAGCCCACTGGTCGATAACCACTATTGCAACAGCAAGAATAAGAAGGCCAAGAAAAACTAAACTGCTATAAATATTAATTAACTCGAGTTTCTTGTGCCGAACCCTTTTAAGTAAATAGTTTGCCAGTGCTATAAACAGTGAAAGGACTATTAGGCCTGAGTGTGTAGCAATTATTCCAATTCGCCAATTATACTCTATTGTGTTTGGTTCAGAAAGCTTTAGGTAAAAAAGAATAATATGTGCTAAACTTATGGGAATAATAAAAAAAGGAAAAAAGGATATACGCTTAAGATTTTGCAATAAAATCTTTTGCATCACAATACTTTTATCCACATTTGGTCAATTATTTTCCAGCATCCTTACAAAGTACTTGTGTATTAGAATTTGTAAAAGTACAACGTTTCCTAGTAAAGATAATTATAAATACTAAGGCTCTTCCTCATAGCGAGTGCATATAAAGAGGATTTGTTAACACCTAACCACTTACTTTGAGGAAGAACCATCCCCCCTATATCTGCTTAATTAAAACCCTATTCAAATTTGAATCCATCCACAAGCCAATCAGTTCCCAAAATTGAGGGTAGGCCTCAACCGGAACGATGCCATTTTTAAGTACAAGATGACGGCTCACCTTTAATTCACCATTTGCCCACTCAAAGGTTATGCTCACCCTGCCAAATTCATTTTCAAGAACCTCATTGTATTCTGGTGATACTAATTCAAAACCTTTTGGAATTTTTACCACATACTCATACAACTCATCAATTGCACCGGGTAGTTCCAAACGGGTCACTCTATCGGTGGGCAGCTCCCTTAAATTTGCCATAGCAATACCCTGTGCAATTCTGGGAAAACTGTAGGATATGTAATTATCAATCGTTTGTGCCTTAACCTTAGCAAACTCAAAGGCAATAACCTTCTGTCCGCCATCGTCGGGTTTATTTGTTGTGGATAGCATTGCAGAAGGAACATCGGTAAGTAAGCCCTTGTCCTTGTTGTAATTACTAAAGCTAATTGTTCCTTCGCACAGAACACTTTCATCCTTTTCAAAATTGAGCTGCGCTTGTAAATGGGCTCTTATATCTGGCTTTTCAACGGGTTTAAACTCGATGCTTGAAATATCATCTGCAACCGAAAGCATAGCTCGAGCGCCAGGGACTTCACTTCTATCGTCTATTGCCTTTATAAACTTAGTCTCTCCATTAATATCTACTTTAACCAGATATTTGTCAAAAACCATTGGGCATCCAACTTCTGGGCTCAGGTATTGAGGGTAAGCAGCAAGCGCTAGGTTGGCCTCGAAGCCCGCTTTTGTTAGTAGCGAAGCTAAAAGCATTGCCTTTTCGGCCTCGGTTCCTCCATTGCTTGCCCAAACCTCATTTGGGTTGCGGAACTGGTAGCCAGCATACCTTGGCGATACCCAGTAGCTATTCATGTTCTTAGCCACATAGGCTCTTATCTCTTCAACCAAATCCCAATCCTTTGATTTCCTTTTCAAAAGGCTTTCCATTGATTTATCTAACGAAAAATCCTTGGTCAAGGCATCCTTCAAAATCCTTACGGAGTTGGCTAGATCTAAATTGCTAAACAAAAGTGTTTGGTAGTCGGCATACCCTTCAACCTGGTTGGGCTCGTTGGAGCGTGCCCTTAGGTCATTGGCTTTCCAGGTGTAGATATCAAAATTACCCTTGGTACTCTTGTTAAATCTTATGTTATCGTTTTGGTTAACAAAGAAATAGTTTAAAGATTCGCCTTTAGGAACTTTTACCGTAACCTCCAGCTCCTTAATGGGTGAGCTCTCGTTTAGCAATTGCTTTTCTGCAAAAAATGGCGTAAAACCAGCATCGGAGTGCAGGGTGTAATCGAGTTCCACAACAGCACCAATCTCTAGCCCCACATGGGTAATAACCATCTCCCTAAGATGGTTGTATGCGGGAGCATCGGCGGCCTGAAAGGGGAGCACCTCGTTAAATGCATTCTCGGGCGATTGAACCTTTTTCCCATCGGCCATTGTGGTTTCGGATTTGGAAACTGTAAGGGATTGGAACTTGGGGTTGTAAATCACAAATGTTTCGCCATACAGGCGATGGAACGACATATAGGAATTGAACTGCCGTTGGTGGTAGTAACGATAGTCCATTGAACCATCGGCATTCAGTGTGTACTCATGTATTTGCTTTAGCAGGATAGAGTCGGCGTTCTTCTGCTCATCGGTTAGGGGCTTGGAGCACGATACTGCAATTAGTACCAGTAATCCAATTATATATTTTATGTTTTTCATCTCGATTTAATATTTTAGGATTACGGGTTGTTTAGCAAATTCGTTCTGATACTTCACCGCATTGCGGAACGAGGGCCAGTCCTCAGGATCGTAAACCCTTTTCTTGAGCGTAACGGTTTGGGTGAATTTTAGTGTATTACCATCGAGAGTATATGAAGATACGAAGTCGGCACCCGAGCCGGAAAGATTCTTCGCTTCTGGACTAAAGATCATCGTCATGTTGTCGGGTAGGGTTATGGTTTCGTTCAGTTCAATTAGCTTTGAGCAGCCATCGGTAAATTGATGCTCACGGGTTTCAATCGCAGTGTTAAAACTTAGATGGCTATGCCTACTACCAAAAAGATTTGCGGCCACAACAGGGGTAAAGATTACCTCGTTATCGGTTGCTACTGCGAAGTTTGGTATTCGGTACTTTACCGTAATAAGCACGGGATGTTTAAGGTACTCGTAGGGATCGGTTTTTGTAACCTCAATAATCTCAATTCGTGGTGATATTTTCACCAGTTCCCGCTCCAAATTAGCTTTCCAATCGGCCTTGTAGCTGCGGGTAAACAGGCCACGCACTGCAGCATCCGATTGCCCTTCGGCCGTTAGGCTGAACTCGCCGATTAATGTTCCATCCTTGTGGAGTTGAGACGTTCCGTTTACTCTGAAGTAATGATTTTCGGGTGGAGAGATGGGGGTTTCCATTAAATCGGCACCCTCGGGCAAACCCATAAGGTATCCCTGCTGCTGCTCACGGCTACTCCACTCCTCGCGTACAAAAGGAACCCAGGTTGGATCGAGTAGCATATACTCGCCACTCTTTCGCTTTACTACCGTTACGGAGTGGTTAAATTGGTCAGCAGGAATACGATCAATTCTCGAACCGGCCATCGTCATCGCTGCATAGGATTCGAACCCTGCTGAACGGAGCATGGCCACAAGCATACCCGCCTTGTCCTTACAAACCCCACAACGATCGTGGAAATTCATCTCGGCATTGTGGAGTGTAAAACCCTCGCCCTTACCCATTGATAGTCCGCTGTAGCGCATCTCATCGGCAACCCAATGGTTGAGTAGGGAAATTGAGTCGAGTTCAGTTTTAGCTTCCTTCAGTATCTCCTTAACCTTTTTGTCAACCTCAGGGGTTGGGATAAAACTCCCGTAATCCTCGTTTACCCCATAGAACCATTTCGATTTTGCATACCAGTCGGGGCTTGTGGACATTAGGAGTTTAGGAGCCACATCCGAAAGGGCAACCATCCTCTCCTCGCGCTTCATTGGAAGAATGTTTTTTACAGCGAAAAAGAAATTTTCCTTTCCGTTTAGCTCGGTTCGCCTTTCAACGGCTTTGCCATGATAGAATTTATACTTTAGGTTTTTGTCCTTATCGATGGTAACCTGATACACCTTTTCCTTGATGGGAACGGGGCTAAAAAACTCCACAATATCATAAAAATGGCCACGCATTGGTGGAATGTAGTACTCATCGCTTAGTTCCTGCTGATAGAGCAAGGCGTATGAAAAACCTTTTTTAAAGAATTTTATTTCAATACCATCACCGGGCTCAAGCCTGCCTATGTCAATCATCTTTTGGCGAGCCCCCCAGTAAATCATTCGGGCTGGAGCAGGGTAGTCGTGTACCCGATCTGTATCTAAGTCCTCAGTATCACCATTTTTTCTAATGATACGTGCCCTTTCAATTCTCACAAAAGCCGTTAGGGGATCGTAATCGAACTTTAGTACGGCTAGCTTCTTTGCCCCCTCGGTTGTTAGCACCTTGTATAGGGTTGAAGTGTTAAAGTAGCTTAACCCTGTTTCCTGCACATCAACATGAATGCTATCGTACACAAGCATATAGTCGGAGCCGGGGTAATCTTTAGGTCCACCCGCTCCTTGGAGTAGCTTGTGAGTCTGCGTCATAGAGCCAAATCCCAATAGGATTAGGAACAGTAATAATGATAGTTTTAAACGCATTGGTTAAGAGTTTTAGGTTAATAGGATAAAGTTGTGATTTAGACCAGCATTATAAAAGCGGGTTAAATCAATACGGGTGTTTTGGTTGCCTTACGCCTCAAGTTCCCCAGCCCAATTTTAGCTTATGCTAAAAGGGGGATTGGGGAGGCAGAAGCTACACCAGGTAGTTGTTATTTCCCAAAAGTATTGATTAGTTTTTGTTTAATTATTCATTGCTGGCATTGCCTATATCCGTGGCCACCTTTAGAATTTTGTATACCTTACCGCTGGCATCTCTAATTGGGGTGTAGGTTTCCAAAAATATAAACTCTTTGCCCGCCAAGTTCACCCGAGTAGTTTGTTTTTGAACTTTACCCCTGCGCAAATCGGACCAAAACTCCTCATAATGCATACGTTGTTGCTCGGTAAGCACTAGATTATCGGAGTGGTGAGTGCCAATTGTCTCTTCGCGCTTTAGCCCTAGCAGGTCGAGGTAGGCTTCGTTAATGTTTATGATCTTTCCTTTGGAATCGTACTCCATAACGTAGGCCGATGCGTTTAACGCTTCAATTATGCCCTCCATTTCTATCGATTTACGAGTAGCCTCTTCCTGCGTGGCTTGAAGTTCCTCAAGGTTTTGCCGCATCTCCTCTTCCTGGGCGGCCATTACCTCGGCTTGTTCCTGCGATTTCTGAAGAAGTTCCGTAGTTCTTTGGTTTACCCTAACCGTACGTAGGGTTGAGGCAATGCTCTCGCCAATAATTTCAACGAACTCAATCTCGTGGGGCTCAAAAATCTTAAGCGAAGCTATCTCAATAACTCCCATCACCTCGTCTTCTACAACCAGAGGCACAATAAGTACGTTGTTGGGATTGGTGGTGCCTAATCCCGACTTAATTTCGACATAATCCTCGGGGAGTTCCTTTAGGTATATGGTGCCTTTCTCGGCTGCACATGAGCCAATAAGCCCCTCACCCAGTTCGAACGATTTGGTTATGTATCTATTCCTATCGTAAGCGAAAGAAGCTGCCAAGTCGTACGTAACGGGTGAGTTGTTATCGTTTTTAACAAAAACACCACCCAGATTGGCGTTGATATACCACACCAGGTTTTTAATGATTTCCTCACTGAGCTTAGATAGGTTGTCGTTGTTCTGCCTAAGAATATCGCCAAACTTGGCTAGCCCCTCGTTTGTCCATCTTCGTTTTTCATCCTCAGCTTTTCTCTGCTGTTCGTCATTCTCCGCCTTTCTAAGACTTTCGCGCATATCGAGTAGCGATTTGCCCAGCACATCATCATTACTCAAAAGGTTAAGCTCTGCATCTAGCTTACCCTCCTCAATACTTTTGGCAAATTCTGTTTTGGACAGCAGTCCATCAATCGACTTGTTTAACGCATCGCCCATTCGGGCAACCTCATCACCCGTGTTAAGCATAACGTGCATACCCTTGTCTATTCTTCCGTGTGCAAGATCTTCGAGTAGGTGGGTGATGTGCTTAATGGGCTTGGTAATGCTATCGGCAAGGAGGACAATGGTGATAACAAGAATTATCATACCAATTACCCCAACCAAAAGCCCTGTATTGTAGCTCTTGGTGGCATCCATTAGGATGGTTTTTTCGGGTATAGCCATACCCAGCGACCAAGGTGTTTCAGTCCTGCCAACGGTTATTGGGCTAAAGCTGTAGAAGTAACTTTCGCCTGCATCATTTTTATGTGTAAAGCTGAACTTTTGCCCCCTTCTAATTTTGTGCATTACCTGCTGTTCATCTTCAAGGTTGGGGAATACCTCCTGAAATTTGCGCGAAAAGATGCTGGTGTCGGCATGCGCAACAAAAGTTCCCTGGTTGGAGATAAGGAATGCGTTTCCCTCTTCGTATGGCTTTATGCTGGTTATAAGATCTTGAAATCGGCCAAGAAAAAGATCGATACCCACCACTCCAATAAACTGTCCGTTGATATTCATTGGAGCCACCAGCGAGGTCATTAGCCCACCCTGCTGAAATGCTGAAACATAGGGCTCAATAACCGACTCTTTGCCCGAAGCTTTGAGTGCTCCATAGGCAGCAGGGTCTCCATCCATACTTCGCTGTTCAAATCTTGAAACAAGCCTACCGTTCTCCCGCACAAAAATGTGCAGCCACCTTCCATAGGGTTTGTCCCAGCTGGGGTCGAGGTAAGTAAGCTCCCAGCTATCCCATATGGCATCAAAATGGGGGTTGGTAACCATTACCTGACGATACATACCCATAATTAGCTCGCGCCACTGCTCAAAAGGCAGCTGCCTATTCTCCAAAAATGAGCTTGAGATGGTTCGGGCTACTGCTATATCACTATTCAGCCAGCTCTCAATTACCTTTGAGTAATGGTCGGTGTATGCGATGGTGAGATCGGTTAGGTTTTTTCGGGCAGCTCTTTGCGAAGTTGTTGAAAAATAGCCAATGGTAACTGCAAACAGAATCAAGGCTACGCCTAGAACAAAAACGGAAATTTTCTGTCGAACATTGAGCTTAATCTTCATAACAAAGGGGGTGTTGGATTATCTTATCAAGCTTTAAACATAGCAAAAATTAGGATATCGAGGGTACAATTTGTCTAATTTATTACTTTATTGGATGCGCTATTGTCTTAAAATGCAGAATTGGCCTAAAAAAACATGAATGCTATTAATTTTTAATTATTTTTGCTTTCGATGCCATAGGGTACTTAACTAAGTAACTGCTAAGTACCTAATCAAACAAAGCCACTATACAACCTAAAAACACGCAATGACCATTTCTTTTTCTGGTGACACAGATGCTAGGGTAAAGTTACTAACATCGATTTCAATCTTTAAGGATCTTGAAAAAGATCTGCTTTTTGATTTGGCTGAGGTGTTAACGCCAAGGTCAATTAGCGCCGATGAGGTTTTATTCAATAAGGGTGATAAGGATTACTCCCTATACCTTGTGGTGTCGGGTAAGGTAAAGGTTCATTCTGGCGATCATAT
>Ga0334894_1000217_pt1 | contig 81857 bp, 87 predicted proteins | sample GraSluR3_MG_6_FD_207225 | JGI IMG/M metagenome (GOLD analysis project Ga0334894, IMG submission 207225) | Sludge microbial communities from methane-producing bioreactor in Wageningen University, Netherlands - Granular Sludge_12_05 R3 | ecosystem: Engineered > Bioreactor > Anaerobic >...
CCGCGGCGACCATAAGAAATTCATCAGATATTGGAATAATCGCAGGCCTAATGGAGCTATAGGGTATTTATATCCTGTGGAAGTATTTTATAGGGACAGAGGGTCCAATTAATTCGGGATAGGACAGATTTCAAAATTAATAATAAATATATTTACTAATAGGTAATATATGGTAACTGACAATAATATATCTGGCGCCCAAAAATTAAAAAATATTGCGAAGAGCCACAAAAATCTTATTGCATTGGGTTCAGCTGCGGCTGCAATAAACTATTTAGGATTTTGTGAATTTTGCGGAACCGGCAGGTATTTCTATGATATTGCCCAATACGATATTCTTATGCACGGTTCGGCCTGCGTTGCCATAACTCAAGGGCTTAAGGATATAAGCGAACAGTTAGGTAATACTAATTTTGACTATCGAACGGCAGCGGCTTCACTCTTGGCCATAGGAGCCGGATGGGAGGCGCTTGAATGGGCTATCTCAAATTATGGATTGGCCCATATTCCCGGAGTCGGCCTGACCCTTGCAAGCGCAAAGGATATAATTATAGATACTGCCGCGGCTTATACTTATCGCGCAAAGCAGGAAGGAAAAAAGATAAAGGATGCTGCTGCAAAGGATTATGAATACCTCTGTAATCTTACAAAATCAAAATTAAAAGCCCGCAACTAAAAGATACAAAATAGCCAATATTAATATATCTGCCCTATCTCAACAATATCATCCTCATACATCCAAAGAGAGCTCACTTGCTGCAAAAATTCTTCCTCAGAGCCGGGTTGAGACTCTGGGCGAACAAAACTCTCGCCGGAGCCACCTTTCCAGCTACTCTCTCCGCTTGAAACTGCGTACAGCCCCAGCCCTAAAGCCAAAACCCCAAAAGCAATTGCCAAAATTAAAAGCCTTATTTCCATCTTGCCCTCGGAACTTCCATAAATGAGCCTAAAGTCCCCCTGCCAAAAAAGTTCGGCCCTCTCTCAGCGTTATAGCCCATGCAATTTTCGCGCTCCTGTATGCAACCCATCCTCTCGCCTAAAGGTCTAAGACGCATTGCGCCGGGACCCTTCATTTCCCTAAGCCGATTATCCACGCAAGATGCCTCCCCGCAGCAGGAACTTTCGCAAAATTCCGACACATAGTCGCCCATAGACCTGCCTAAAACCCGGTCCCTGACTGAACCCTCACGCGCCATCATAAGGGCCATTCTCTTTCTATTTTCATCAAGCCCCAGATATCCCTTTGAAACTGCATTTAAGGCATCATCACGAGACAAAACACCACTCTTTATTCCGTCTGCCAGAAAAGGATCCCTAATCCCCATATACATAAGAATTCTCTCAACATTTTGGGAGTTTCTGGCCCTAATTTGGCTTACAATTTCCCCATCAAGTTCGTCGATCGGGCGGCGGTCTATACCCGCTATCCTGGCTGCAATCTCTTCCCGGTCCTCGCTTTCAAGGTACGCCATTGACAGTCCCCTGAATTTTTTCGTAATTTCTTGCGCATCCTTTTTTGCAGAAAAATATCCGGCGGCAAGAGACTCCGCATCGCCAGCATCTTTCAGGCTCTCAATATCAGCGAGTATTGCCTCAAGTCCGTCAAGAAGCGCGTCCATTTCACCCAAATCTTCTTCGGGGAATTTTTCGGAGATATATTCTAAAACTGCCGCGCCTTCAATTAGATTTCTGCTGACCTGAAGCTCAACCTGCATGAGCCTTATTTTCGCTCCACTCTTATCGCCTATTTCCAAAATTTCTTTTGGCCCCCAAATTTGGCAGGGTTCAGGATGGGTGGAAGGCGGCAAAGCAAATGCAAGCGCCGGCATTGCAGCCCATATACAAAAAGCGCTGACAGCTAAGGCAAACAAAGCCAAAAACCGACCTTGTCCTCTCAAATATTTTCTCCCCATAAATCCTTTTATTTGGAACAGCCTATATTATATGCCGGAAAAAAGCGGAACATACTGGAACAGACTATTAGAATATTATTAATCATCCCTAATCTCCGGCAGGCCCCCTCTGGCCCAATTCCCTTTCCCTATCCCTCTCCAAAGGCGCCATTTCCGGAAGGCATATCAAAACCCCTTCCCTAAAAGAGCACACTCCTTGAGCATCTCCGCGCGAAGAAACCATTGCGCAATTATCCCCTTCAACCTTCCCCTCGCAATAGTTCGCAGAGTCCCCCTGATTCCAGCCCATACTCCCATTGGTAAAATTTCGCGAAAAGTTTCCCTCGCCCCTTCCAATGTATTCCCTTAAGGGAATGCCCTCCCTGAAATTTTCTCCACGCCCTAAAAAGTTCCCGCCTAATTCGCCTGAAGGGTTTTCCGAAACTGACAGGCACCCTGAGAAAAAAACAATAAGAAGCATTGCAAAAGCTGCCCCAAAAAATGAAATATTCCCTCTCATCACCCGTACCTCAAAGCATCAACAGGCTTGAGCTTGGATGCCTGATATGCAGGCACAAATCCCGCTATTATTCCAACGGCTACAGATACTCCAAGCGCAAGGACGACAATTTCAGGGGTTACAAGCCCGCCGCCCCTAAAAATTCCTATATCACCCATGAGAGCTGGGAGCATCCCTGAAAGTATCGACCCGAAAATTGTCCCAAAAATTCCCCCGACAAGACCTATTATTCCCGCATTCAGGACAAATATCAAAAGAATATCCTTATTTCTCGCCCCTATTGCCTTCATTATACCTATCTCTTTGGTCTTTTCAAGAACAGAGGTAAACATTGTATTTGCCACCCCGACTGCCCCTACCATAAGCGAGACCGCGGCTATTGCGGCAAGAAACATTGCCATTGAGCTCATCATTTCAGTCCGCGCCTGAGTCATCTGCCGGTTGGAGGACAGGGAAAAATCTTTTGTGTTCTCGTTTACATGGCGTACATTCATTAGCTTTTTTTCAATAATCTCCATTGCCTCATCCAGCTTATCCTCATCCCTAACCTTTATGGCAATTGAGTCATATACACCGTTCTCCTTGCCATCAATAATCTGATAAGCCATAGAAATTGGCATGTAGATATTTGTGCTTGTGTCATCAAGGACGCCCACAACCCTAAAAGCGCTGCCTTCAATAGAAATCATTTGGTTTATGCCAAGAGGCCTGTCAAAATAGCTGTCTGAAAGCCTGCCCCCGATAACAACAACATTCTGGTCTGCAGGGTCAAGCATCCGCCCATCCCTGATTTTTGAGGTTGTTATCCTCGACCATACCCTTTGGTCAACTCCGGTCAGGCTGACAGAGCCGGTTTTTCCAAGGTATGCCACCTCTACTCTTCCGTTAATATTTGTGTCAATCATCAAAATTTCAGGGATGGCGCTCAAAGCCTGCAGGTCTTTTCTTCCAATCGTAACAGAATTAGTTGAAGTTGCGGCCGAAGTTGCGCGAGAAGAATCCCTGCCCATCGCCCCTCCGCCCGGCATTGCCCCCATCATTCCTGCCCCCCGGGAATAACCTGCCGTAAGTGTAACTATATCTCCTCCCAAGCCCCCAAGCTGCTGGCCCATTGACTGCTGCATTCCTTCACCCAAGGAGACTATCGCAATTACTGAAGCAACCCCTATTACAATACCTATTATTGTGAGCCAGCTTCTAAGCCTGCTGTGCAAAACCATGTTCAATGCGTGTTTGGAGCACTTGGTAAATTTCATATTCCGCCTAACCCTTCTTGGGCTTATATGGCTTAAATATGTCCCTATACCTGATATCCGGATACTTTTTCCTGAGTTTTCTATGCCTGGTGTAGGCGGCAAAACCCAGAATTATTAAAGCCAAAGATGCCAAAGGCCAGAAATACTTGGAATAGAAACTCTGAGTTTGGTAAGGTGTTGTCCCCCTTCTGGCAGCAACTGAAGGCTGAACTGTTCCGGCTGAAAAAGAGACTGAATCGGCCAAATCAAAGTTTGCAGGCACTGATTTCTCAATAATCTGCCTTTCTCCACGAGTATCTGTGTACGCAATACTGACCTTAAGCGCATTGAAATTAAGGTTAGATCCTGCGTTTGGCTGGCTTATTTCCATATCCTGAGGTGTTGCATTGCCCGCCCTGGCGCCCACTGTGCGGTTAAACCCTGTTGCCCCTGACGCTCCCGACTGCAAAGAAAAGCTTGCAACAGTATAGTCCCCCTTATTGAGATTTCCGATTATGTAGGAGTTTGAGCCTGAAACTGTCCAGCCGGACTGCTGCGGTATGGTTATGGCAACAGAATACGCCGGGTTAGGGCCGACATTTGCGATGCTAAGAGATGAGCTTGAAGTTGACCTGTCAGAAAAAACTATATCAAATTCGGTTCCGCCCCCAATATAAATCCCTGCAACGGTGGAGACTGTTTCGGTATTTCCGCTTGAAGAATCTCTGTAGGTTAGCTGCAGGTCAAGAGAGTAAAGGCCCGCATTGATATTTGAGTCGGCAATAACCGCATATTCAATATCGGCGCTCTCGCCCACATCAAGGTACCTCACATATCGCGTATTGTCGCTTCCGACAGGAAGAACCACTTTATCGGGGTTTGACCAGCGGAAAGTCAGGTCATTTAAAGGCGCCCTGCCAACATTATTCAGAGTGAATTTGAGTGTGTCCTGCTTTCCGGGAACCAGAACCGTTTTGTCTATGTAAATAATCTCTGCGTTTTCCCTGTTTGAAACATCAGCCGTCAGGCTCCTAGTAGTTGTCAGAGAGTCCCCCTTTTCATAAACATTAAACTTTATCTCATACTGGCCTGCCTTTGCATCATGATCTACCTTAAGCTTATACTTAACTATCTGCATGTCTGCCCCGCCCTGATATCCCCCAAGATAGGCTACTTCTCTTGATGCCTGCTCCCCTGAAGCAAGCTCAAAAGGATACTCAGGCAAAATTTCAATGACAAGCCCGCTTACAGGCAGTCCGCCCTTGTTTTCCACCCCAATCCTTATATCCGCTAAATCTCCTGCAGGGGCCGGATATGGGTCCTGATTAATAAGGCTTAAAGAAACAATTTTGAGCTCATTAGCGCCCATACCCGAAACTCCAAACGACGGGGCAGCTAAAAAGCAAACCAGAAAAGCCAAAAAAATGCCCCTCAAAAATACTGCTCTCATGCTGAATTAATTCCCCTAAATCCCTTATTAGGGCCGCAAAAAACAACCTGCCCGTCTTTGAGCTCAATTATGGTTTTGGCATACTTCGCCAGATTCAGGTCGTGAGTTATCATTATAATTGTCTTTTTCTCCTCTTTCCAGAGTTTTGAGAGGAGCTCAAGCAGGTTTTTTCCGGTAACGCTGTCAAGCGCCCCTGTGGGCTCATCAGCTAGTATTATTTCGGGGCTTGCAACGAGGCATCGGGCAATAGACACCCTTTGCTGCTGTCCCCCTGAAAGCTGGGAGGGCAGGTGATGCATTTTATCAGTAAGCCCTACCAAATCTATAACCTCCCTTGCCCTTTTTTGGGCCAATGCGCTGTCTATCTCGTGAAACTCAAGGGGAAGCACAACATTCTCATAAGCCGTCATATGAGGCATCAGATTATACTGCTGAAATATAAATCCTATCGCCTTCCCCCTGAGCGCAGCCAATTCTGACTCCCGCATTTTTGCAATATTTTTTGACTTAAGCAATACTTCGCCTTTGGTTGGCAGGTCAAGGCACCCGACCATATTCATCATCGTTGACTTCCCGGAGCCGCTTGCCCCGACTATAGCCACAAAGTCCCCTTCATTTATATCAACAGTCACCCCCTTTAAGGCAGGGACTTCAATCTCCCCCATCTTGTATACTTTCCATACATCCCTAAGAGAAAGTATCTTTTCGCCTGTCGCGCGCTTATTCTTGGAGGTTTCTAATTTGAAAGTTTCTTTTTTCTTCATACCCTCCATTGGGCGGAACAGGATATATTCTGACGGTGGAACAAAGCGGAACAATCTTAAAATAACTTATTGCAGCCGCTTTTATCCCAACCAACCCAAGGGTCGGGGTATTTACGGAAAATAAAAGTCCCCGCCCTGAAGGGTGGGGTATTTAGATAAAATAACCTGATTGTCATCTTAGCCTATTTAGAGAGACCAAAAGATAATCCAACGCAAAAATAGACCCTAAAAAACCTAAAAAATTCTAAAAAATCAAAAAAAAGAAAATCCGGCAGATTCTGCTATTCGCAAAGGCCCATTTCCAGGCCCATCTTATAGCCGTGGCCTCTCTTTTCGCCCCTCATTCCAAAGCCGTCGCCCATTCCAAGGCCCATGCCCGGAATCATGTTGAGCCCATGCTCATCCATCAAGGCTCTTGCCCTGTCAAAGTTGCCTTCTTTTTTCGCGTTGTACACCTCAGAGAGAATGTAGAATTCCTCCTTAGTCACCATTTCTGCAAGGCCTGCTTTTCCGCCAACCTCTGAAACTGCCGCCACCCATGCTTCATAGTTACCGTTCTCGATTGCTGAGCGAATTGTGTCCATCTTTTCCCTTGCCTCAAGCTTGCCCATGCCTCTTGACTGGCGCTTCTCGGCTAAAGAAGCAAATCTCTCGGCTGTAAGCCCGGAAATCATTGCCGCTTTCCATGCGCCAAACTCGCTGTCATCTATCGCCTGCATTTTATTCTTCTGCCATCTGCTGCCATCTTCGTTTTCGGCGTTTTGCGCTGCGACAGAAATTCCTGCCGCAACAACTGCCAAAATCGCTGCCAATGCCGCTATTCCCAAAACAGTTGTTCCTTTTCTCATAGTTCTTTTGCCTAACCCAACCCTCCAGAGGGGGGCTGAATCGGGCATAAGCCAAGATGTATGGAACAGTTAATATACCTCTGCTGAAACTGTGCGGAAAAGTGTGGAATTGCATAGAAATTTCTAATGAATAAAACAGCTAAGCCTGATTTTGGGGGAAGTATAATACCATAGTCATACCCTTCCTTTCTCTTAGGATAACCTTCCTTCTAACAAGGGCATCTATGTTTCTTGAAAGGGAAGCCTTTGGTATATTGGTTTCTTTCTGAATTTTTGCCTGTGTAGCATGGCCGCCTTCCCTTGCTATTATTTCAAGTATCTTATTTTGGCGTTCTGTGAAGAGCGCGGGATTATACGCCTTTAAGGGTTTTGGGGGCTCTTTTTGAATATTTTCTTTTATTTTAGCCTCAGGTTGGGTTTCTTTGGGGCAAACCCACTCTTCGCTTCCGCCGGACTCACTATGAGTTCCGTTCCTGTGCATGTCTTTCATATAGGGATATAGGGCAATAACAATGAGCCCAAGCGAGCCCAAGAAAATAAGGAGCATTTCAGGTGAGAAGCTGTACGGGGAATAAGGCTTTGGGCCAAAAGAATATTGGGCCAGAATAAAGAAAGGCTGTTCCATCCCGGTTGCGATTATCCTTATATTTCCGTTGCTCTCCATACGGAATGATTTCGGGACACTAAGGTAATTTATCGCTGTGTTTTTCGGAAACTCAATCTCATAAATATACTCGGAAAAGTTTTCGGGCAAGGTAATGTTTAGGACCCAAAACTCGCCCTGCTTGCTTGTGTATTGCTGAGTTATTCGGGGGGCCAGTTCGGGGTGGTTGGATATTCCGGAAATTTGCGTTTCCCCTGCCATATCCACAACTATTTTAACATCTGCGTAATAGCTTTGCGCATTTGCCGGGGAGGCAAGCGCTGCTAATAAGGCGATTACCCAAAAAGCACTAATCAGGCGCATAATTAAATACAAATAAGGCTTTAGAAATTATCCCTTAAGTTATGGCCCAAAAATCCATTTCCTATCGGTTTTCCCCCTCCTCCCTCTCCCTTCTTAGAGACTGCCCAAGGTGTTTTTGGCTTCACTTCAACAAAAACATAAAGAGGCCTTCAGGGATTTTTCCGTCCCTGCCTTCGGGAATGGACCGAATCCTAAAATCCCACTTTGACTCTTTTATGGAAAAAGGCGAGCTTCCACCGGAACTCCAAAGCCTGAACGGAGAAGTCCGGCTGTTTGAAAACAAAAAGCTCCTTGATGTTTGGAGAAACAACTTCAAAGGCATATCCTGGGAAGACCGCCTTGGAAATATTTTTCGCGGAGCTGTTGACAATATCCTGCAGAAAGGCGAAAAATTAATAGTCCTTGACTATAAAACAAGAGGTTTTCCCCTTAAGGAAGACACCGCAAACCATTACCAAGACCAGCTTGATATCTACAATTTCCTCCTTAGGAAGTCCGGATGGGATACTGAGAGCTATGCTTATTTGCTTTTCTACCACCCCGACAAGGTCAATGAAAATGGGGAAGTTATTTTTCACACCGACCTTGTAAAAATGAAGGTTTCGGTTAAAAATGCAGAGGCAATATTCAGAAATGCGGTTTTGGCTCTTGAAGGCGAGATTCCAAAGCCTTTGAAAGACTGCGCTTATTGTCAGTGGATAGAAGACTGCCGCAAAGAAAAAGATTAGGCCTGTTTTTTAATCAAATTGTCAGCCAAGCGGCAAGTTAAGCCAAATTATCCCCTATCTCCATCCCCTGCCTTTCTGCCCAAGCCTTAACTGAGCCGAATTCCCCGGTTATATTCTGGCGCTTCATAAGGCAAATTGAACATTCATCATGCTCGCTGCAGTCAAGGACAACTTCGGCAATCCTTAATTCAACCCCGCGGCATAAGGATTTTGCAGTTTGAGAGCCTTTCTTTTGGAATCCGGTATGGGCCTTTCCATGAGGCTCACCTACCACCCTAAACTTAATTATATTTGTAACGGCCATAATTTATCCTGATTTTGGGTATATATGCTCATTATATAACCAATAATTGTTTAGCTACTATTTACAGTAAAATATTAGGTATATCAACACTTAATCTTTAGCCCTAGGAGGGGATCGAACCCCCGGCCTTCGGTTTACGAAACCGACGCTCTTTGCCGAAATTTTCTTTTGAAAAGAACGCTCGCCATTCGGGCGGCGCCTCCAATTGCTCTGCAATTGAAGGAAGTCTTCTACCGGCTGAGCTACTAGGGCATAAATGAAAACCGGGAAATTAAATCAAAGGCTTTTATCGGGCAAATGAAGCTTTTGAAGAATCTAATATCTTTTGAGTTATCCTCAGAAACCCAGAACCTCAGAACATCTCTTTTTCAAAGAAATGGAATACAAGCTATATTTTCAAATCAAGCTCTTTTAATTTATCCCTCACAAGGGGGGCGCAGTCCGGGCAGACCCAGGACTCTTTCTTTCCGTCAGGGATTTTCTTTATAATCTGGAGCCTGCCGTTTTTTGTGGGCTTGAATTTCTTCTTGCACAAATCGCACTTATGGAGCTTTAGCATAATTTAGTTCCAAATTAACCTTCTTAAGGGATTCCAGGAAATCGGCTCTTGCAGATATCAATGCATCCCTGAGGCGTAAGTGATGGATTCTTTGAGTAAATCCTGCAGGCATCAAGAAGGTTGTTTGGCAAGCCGTCCCCAGTAAGGTCGCCCAAAATTATTGAAGTAAGCTTTTCTGATATTTCAGAGGGATTTTCCGGGTCGGCCGGGTTAAGCGCGTAATCGCGGCAGCCCATATTTATTGCGTTCTCGGGGGAAAGGTCGCTTTGGCTAAATATCCTTATAAGAAAAACCGCAAGCACAACCAGAACTATAAACCCTAAGGCAATAACAATTGTTGTGTTAACAGGAAGCTCAATTCCTTTCTTCATAATATAGTATATTTGTAAAGATAGTTATGAAAAATAAAGGCTCGCTCACAATTGAAACCGCAGTTGTTCTTGTTGCGTGCGTTCTTGTGCTTGCCCTGGCAACCTACCTTATGCTCAAAGTCCAGCCAGATGAAGCAATAGACGAATCAAAGTTAAGAAACGAGTGCATAGAATGGCACAGGTACCAATGCGCCTCGACGCTGTATATATTGGACCCAACCACAGGCAGTTTAAATACTTCCAATTGCAATACTAACATGTTTGACCCTTTAGGCAGCTGCGCCGCGTCAAGAAAATACCCAAACCTCAGGAAAATGGTTGCGCCGGATGAAGGTGACAGTTCACCCTTGGAGCAAAAAATAGGAAATGCCGTCAGCCAGGCAAAAGCCTACTGCCAGTGCTAATAATCCATCAGCCCTAAAGAGCAAAAATCCACAGCCAAAGCAGAAAAGGCCGCCTTTGTTTGAATTTATTATAAGTTATGTTCGTAGAGCACCCCCTCATTAAGAAAAATGCGCTTCAGGTGAGGGATTACCAGATTGAGATTTCAAAAAGCGCGCTTGGCCAAAACACGCTGATTGTGATTCCCACAGGGATGGGAAAGACTAATATTGCCCTCCTTATTGCCGCTGAGCGCCTCAACAAGAACGAGGGCAAAATTCTCTTCATGGCACCCACAAAGCCCCTTGTAGAGCAGCACAAAAAAAGCTTTGAGAAGCTCTCCGAAATATGCGACATGGAAATTATAACCGGGGCAACAAAGCCCGAAAGCCGCGCAAAGCTCTACAAAAAGGCGCAGGTGATTTTTGCAACGCCCCAGACCATTGAAAACGATGCCAAAAGCCAGATTCTCAAATTTGACAGCTTTATCCTTCTTGTTGTAGATGAGGCCCACAGGTCAGTTGGAAACTACGCCTACACTTTCATTGCCGAGTCCTATATGAGGCAGGCAAAAAACCCCTTAATAACAGCGCTTACCGCATCCCCGGGAGGAAGAGCTGCAAGGGTCGAAGAGATAAGAAAAAACCTCTTTATTGAAAAGGTTGAGTTTCGCTCAGAAAAAGACACCGATGTCAGCCAATATGTAAAGAGCAGGGAGATTAACACAATCGAAATAAGCCTTCCTCCCGACTATATTTCAGCAAAGGCGCTTTTAGAAAACATTATTAAGACCAGGTCTGAACTTTTATTCAAGCTTGGGGCAGTTCCAACCTCAAAGTTCTCAAAAAAGATGCTACTCGACTTCCAGAATTTCTACATGAAAAAGGCAAGGGAAACCAAAAACAAAAGCATGTTTCTTGCAGTCTCAAAAATCGCCGAACTAATAAAGCTCGACTACTGCCTTGAGCTTTTAGAGACTCAAGGGGCTTTTCAGGCCATGGAATACATCAAAAAATTAAGGGGCGAAAAAACCAAGGCCTCCCTAAATATTCTCTCAAACCCGCATTTTATTGCTTTTGATGGGAAAGTGAAAAAACTTGGAGAGCATCCCAAAATGGAGAGGCTCGCAGAAATCGCAAAAAAAGAGGCGGAAGGTAAAATAATAATTTTTACTCAATATCGGGCGACAGCAAACGAGATTTTCAAGAAACTCGGAAAAGTAGAGGGGATAAGGCCTGTTGTCTTAATCGGGCAAAAGTCAGGGCTTTCCCAAAAAGAGCAGGTAAGGGTAATTCGCGATTTTGAAGACGGGTTTTACAATGTTCTTTTATGCACCTCAATCGGGGAGGAGGGACTTGACATTAAAGGTGTGGGCACAGCAATTTTTTATGAGCCCGTACCATCAGAAATCCGGAATATCCAAAGGAGAGGCAGGGTTGCCCGCCTTACCCAAGGAAGGCTTTATGTTCTTGTGGCAAAGGGAACGCGGGACGAAGCTTATTACTGGACAGCTTATCACAAGGAGAAAAAAATGGGGCGAGCCCTCATGGCTGAGAGTAGTGAGCGAGATTTATCCGGATTTTTGGGGGATTCTAAAGGCAAAGAAGAACCTTAATTTATCGAAACCATCCAATAGTTACGCTAAATAATACTCAGTATTACTAAGGTTAATATGCATTATCCTTAAAGACTAATATGAGTTCACATGTTGGCTTTGGAGAAATATCGGGCGGTATCAAACCTATTGAGGTTATCAGACCCATTTCCGCAAGAAGATATGAAGGGCTGTTTCCCATAGGCGAAGAACCCCACCGAGAACACCCTGTTTACGGGCTTAGTGGATCAAAAAGAGAGGAGCTAAAGGGGGGCTACCCAACTAACTATAATACTCAACTAAATTAGCGCCCGACAAATTTTTTTTCTAAAATATAGTTTACCCTTGCCTGCAGGCTATAATCAAAGCGGGCAATTTAGGATTCTACCTCTTTTTTCTTTTTAGGGGCGCTTATTGGAATATCCACTCTTGCCAAACTTTCCGGAACTTCCACACCTTTAAGGCTTTCGGGCCTATCCCCTAAAAGAGGCTCAAGCTCTTTTCTTAATTCTGCCGAACCTCTCATTCCATTTGCCTTAAGCTCAATCTCAAGCCCAAAAGAATACAATTTTGCCCCCAGAATAGAACATAAAAAGAGAAATATAATAAACCCTATAAAAGCCGCAATAATGCTAACCGGCCCCATAAAAAACCCCAAACCAACCCCAATCAAGAGAAAAACCAGCGGGAAGACCATAATAAGGACCGCAAAAAGGCGCAGGAGTTTTCCAAAAATGCTCTCGGCAGAAGGCATAATATCTATAGAATTATTATGGGGCTACGGTAGGGATAACCTATTTTAGGTTAGTTTTCTGAGGCAAAACTAAGCTATCCGCTAATAAAATACAAGATAACAAAAACCAAAAAAAGGAAAGAAATTAGTAGTCCATTCCGCCCATTCCTCCTCCAGGAGGCATGGATGGCATCTTGCTCTTTCCAGAGGTTATCACATCATCTACCCTCAGTATCATCTCTGCCGCATCAGTTGCCGAGCTTATTGCCTGAATCTTTATTTTTGTAGGCTCAACCACACCATGCTTTTTCATGTCATCAACTATCCCGTCAAAGACGTTGATTCCAAAACTTGCTCCACCGGCTTCGTGCTTGCTCTTGGCATTTACCAAAAGCTCGACAGCGTCCCTTCCTGCGCTCTCCGCCAAAGTCCTTGGAATAATTTCCAAAGCGTCAGCAAACGCGTTTATCGAGACCTGCTCTTTTCCGCCGATACTCTCTGCGTAGTCCCTCAATTTTCGCCCAAGCTCTATCTCTATTGCTCCGCCTCCATAGACAAGCGAGCCGACCTCAAGAGTTGAAGCCACGCCAAGAACAGCGTCGTCCATTGCTCTTTTGACCTCATCAACAACATGCTCGGTTCCGCCCCGGACAAGAATTGAAACCGCCATCGGGTCCTTACACTCTCTTACGAAAACCATCTTGTCATCGCCGATTTTCTTCTCTTCAACAAGCCCTGCAAATCCAAGGTCATCGTTTGAGATGTCGTCCATTGTTGAGACCACTCTTGCTCCTGTGGCTTTTGAAAGCCGGTCCATGTCACTTTCCTTAACCCTTCTTACGGCAACAATTCCTGCCTTTGAAAGGTAGTACTGCACCAAGTCATCAATTCCCTTCTGGCAAAAAATTACTTTCGCTCCGGTTGCCTTTACTTTCTCGGCCATGTCTTTTAAGACCTTAGTCTCCTGGTCAGCAAATGCCCTAAGCTTGTCAGGGTCTGTGACGGAGATTTTCATGTCGGTTTCTGTCGACTTGACTTCAAGCGGGACATTAATCAGCGCTATTTTGGCGTCCTTGACTTTTTTTGGCATCGCAGGGTGAACTATTTCCTTGTCGATTACAAGCCCTTTTACAAGCTCAGTATCGGTAATTGAGCCGCCCTGCTTTTTCTCAATCTGTATGTCCTCAGGCCTTATTACCATCTTTCCATTCTCCTCCCTTGATACATAGCCTAGCGCCTCAATTGCTATCTCTGCAAGCTCCTCTTTTGCGCTTTCGCTGCCTTTCCCGGTCATTGCGGTCAAAGCAACCTTCTTTAAGGCATCTTTATCCTTAAAGGTAACGACTGTGCTAAGCTCCTTTAAAAGCTCAAGGGATTTCTTTCTCGCCTGCCGGTAGCCGTTCATTATGATAATGGGGTGGATTCCCTCCTCCAAAAGCCCTTCAGCTTTTTTTAGGAGCTGTCCTGCAAGAACCACAGCAGTAGTTGTGCCGTCTCCGACCTCCTGCTCCTGTGTTTTTGCGACCTCTATTATCATCTTTGCTGCCGGGTGCTGGACTTCCATCTCGTTTAGGATTGTGACTCCGTCATTTGTGATTGTGATGTCGCCTATTGAATCCACAAGCATTTTATCCATTCCCCTCGGCCCAAGCGTGCTTCTGACCATCTCTGAAACTGCCACTGCCGCTGTAATGTTGTTTTTCTGGGCGTCTTTGCCTGTCTGCCTCAATGCATCCTCTGATAGTATGAAAATAGGTTGATTCATTCCGTTCATACTATACTATACCCTAAAAGCTTAAGTGTTTTTCTGTATGTGTCTTTTTGGAAGTAGGCAATATTTTTTAGGATATATTTGGGATAATATATCTCCGATATGGAACAGTGACCTTAGCTAATTTAAAATTAATCCATATTAGTTAATAATGAGCAATCAGATTGAGGAGGGTTTGTTTTTTTCGCCTTTTCAGGGAAAAGAATCAAAACTACTGCACTATTTAGAAAGTAAATCTCATCAAAGCGGAGTTGCAATGGACGCTTATCTGGCTTACCAAGCATGGCATAATTCTCATGCTCAAACAGGACCAATTAAGAGGGCGAATGTTATGGATACACCTCAACTGGGCGTAGCCCTGACTTATCTTTGCAACCATTATAGAGAGGAAACTGCAGACTTAATGGCGCGTCCTGTTGCATTTGAAGGTGTTATATATACTATGCCTCAAGAAGGCGTAAATTACGCCGAAATTATGAACTTGGGAAATTCTCCTGAAGAGGTGCTTCTGTGGTTCACAACTGCGGCGCACAGGGAAAACAGTCCCGCGTGCATTGTAGACAAAAACTACAGACCGGGTCGGCTAACCCGACTTCCTGCACTCCATAGCAGAGGGGACTTGTTTGATGGTGTTCTCATGAGTTTTGGCGAGCCCGTAAGTCTGGGCGCCTGCAGCACAGGCAAGCCCAAGCCATAATCCGCCCGCTATAAAAACCCTTTTTCCTTTCAAAACTAAATATTTTATGCCATTCGAAATTAACGCAGACCTGCATTTGCACTCAAAATACGCCCGCGGAACCTCCGACAAGATGGAGTTGCCATTAATGGCCGAGCAGGCGAAACTCAAAGGAATAGGGCTCTTGGCGACAGGCGACTGCATCCATAATAAATGGCTTGAGCATATCAAGGCAAACCTTAAGGGAGAGGGTGGAATTTACGAGCGCAACGGCGTAAAATTTATCATGCAGACCGAGGTCCAGGACAAAAACCGAGTTCACCACATAATATTTCTGCCTTCAATCTCAAAAGCTGAGGAATTAAGGGAGAAGCTTTTGCGCCATTCAAATAATCTGGATGCTGACGGGCGGCCTTGGCTTCGGCTCAACGGCGAGGAAATCGCCGAAATTGCCCATTCCTGCGGCGGGCTTGTCGGGCCAGCCCATGCATTCACACCCTATTTTGGGATTTACGCCCATTTTGACACATTAAAGGGATGTTACGGTAGTTATATAAAACACATACACTTTCTTGAGCTCGGACTTTCGGCAGACACTAAAACCGCAAACGGAATAGCTGAACTAAGCAAAGCCTCATTTCTCTCAAACAGCGACTGCCACTCGCCTTATCCCTTGCGTTTGGCCCGCGAATTCAACAAAATACGGCTCAATGATTTCACTTTTGAGGATTTCAAAAAAGCGCTCAAAAATGAGGGCGGGCAGGGAATTGTCCTAAATGTCGGTTTTCACCCTTCTCACGGAAAGTACCACCTTTCACGCTGCAAGAACTGCCTCGCCTTCTTCAAGGGCGAGGAAGCCGGGAAATGCGGCTGGCGATGCCCAAACTGCTCAGGGATTATTAAAAAAGGTGTTGTGGACAGGGCGGCAGAGCTTTCAGATGGAAATGGCGGCGCAAATCGCCCAAAATACACTCACATCTACCCTTTGGCTGAAATTATCGCAATAGCTCACGGAATAAACACGCTAACCTCAAAAACAGTCACAAATATCTGGCAGACCTTTGTCGAAACTTACGGAAACGAAATAGATGCCTTACTCAGTGTTCCTGTGGAGGACCTGAAACGAATTGACGAGAAAACCGCCCTCTATATTCAGGCCTTCAGGGATGACAAAATTGAGCAGGTTCCAGGAGGGGCGGGGATTTATGGAAAGCTTCTTCCTTTGGGAAAAAAGGCGGAATTGAAATTCTTCAACAAGAGCCAGAAAAGCCTGATGGAATTTTAACTCACCACTCCCTAAACTTGCAATTAAGCCTATCCTCAGGGCGGTAATTTATAATTGCCCCGTCAACAGCAATTTTCGCCTCGGGGAAGCAGAATTTTGAAATCTTCTTCTGAACTTTCTTTGTCCCGGATTTGGTCTCAATCTCAAACATATTCCGGGTCTCATCAACTATTCGCCCTTCAAGCCCAATAAGTGTCTTGTTCGAGCTTTCAATGATTTTCACCCTCTTTCCTATAAATTCGCCCCTCAAAAAGCGAATAATTTCGTCTTTGGATGCCATATTATAAATCCATTCCAAAGGTAAATAAACTATACAAGATGGAGCTTAGGATAGATGAGATGTTTAGGACAGATAAGGGTTCACCAAATCCTCCTCTTTTATCTCGGAAAGCTTGGCTTGCGGCTCAGAAAAGCCCTCTGTTTTGGCTTCTGTTGGCTTTTCCTCAATTTTAGGCTTGGCTTTTTTCTCCTTTACCTTAATCTTTTTTTCATCCTCAAGCGAAACCATATAATTTGGCATATCTACGATAGTTTCACCTATAAGGATTTTTCGGTGGGTTATTATCTGTCTCGCGTGGCCGTTTGTGTTTGCCATTCCTTTTTTGAGGACTACTGTCTGAAGCCTCCGGTTGCAGAATGCCTCAAGGCTGAGATTTAGCACATCATCAATGGAAGCATTCTTGTCAGCAATCCCATATTTCTGCAATTTCTCCATAAGGACCTTCTTTTCGTTCTCGTCGTGGGTGGCAAGAATCGTCCTTGCCCGCCTTTTAATATTCTTAAACTTCTGCTTAATTTTCCAAATCTCCCTCTTTCTTTTAAATCCGTATTCCTTCTTAAGTTCTGCCTCATATTCCAGCCTTGCCCTGTCAAAAGGCTTTTTTGGCCGGCTCCATCCCTTCCTCAATTTCTTTGGGCTTCCCATACTACTTCTTCTTCCTCTGGACACCAACGGTAGCGCCTCTCCTGAAGTGGGATTTTGTTCTCTGCCCGCGCACAGGAAGCTTTAGCTGGTGCCTGATGCCTTTGTAGCATCGGAGCTTCTTCAAAAAATCAATATCAAGCTTTTTCCTGAAGTCAAGGTTTGACTCCACATAATGGGCGTCATTTCCGGTCTCAGGCTCCTTTCTGTGGTTTAGCATCCATACCGGAATCCCATGATTCTTGGGGTTATAAATCATATCTTCAAGCGCCGCAATTTCCTTTTCTGAGAGCTCATTTAGCTTTTTTTTCTCATCTGCGCCGATAATTACCCTAAGGGCATGCGCCATATTCGGGCCGACCCCTTTGACCAAGCAAAGCGCCCTCTCTATGGGCAGGGTAGCATCTACATCCTTTCTTGCAATCCTTATTATCTTTGCTTCAGCCATAACCATCTATTGAAAAGTTTAAATTAAGGGCGGCCTTTTAGGGGATAGTGGGTTTATTAGCCAAAAAAGCCCGGATTAGCCCAAGTTCTAATGAAACCGCTTTCAGGCCAAATTTTTAAGCTAACCGCCCAATTTATTATTTAAACCCTTATTAATTACATGGAGATGGATTTACCAAGCCAAATGGGTTATGACCGGGCAATTGTTGTTTTCTCGCCGGAAGGCAGGATTTATCAGGTAGAATACGCCCAGCAGGCAGTTAAGCTTGGAAGGACCAGCGCTGCGGCGGTCTTCAAAGACGGCGTTGTTCTGGCATCATTTACCCCTGAAACAAAGCTTATGCTAAAGTCAAAAGCCGCAAAAGTCGCTGATATTGACGGGCACATTTCAGCCACCGCCTGCGGATTTATGGGGGATGCAAGGGCGCTTATAGATATGCTTCGGGTTCAGGCCCAGATACACAAGCTCACCTATGGAGAGCCAATTGATGTTTTTGTCCTCGGAAAGAAAATCGCGGACAGAATGCAGCTCTATACCCAGTTTGCAGGGGCAAGGCCTTACGGGGTCTCAATCCTTCTTGGCGGAGTCAATGATGAGGCAATTTTGTATGTTATTAACCCTTCAGGGACCCTTGACAGGTGGGCGGCAAAGGCTCTGGGAAGGGGAGAAGAGGAAGCCCAGAAATACCTTGAGAAAAACTACAAAGACGGCCTGACCGAAGAGCAGGCAAAAAAGCTCGTAATTTCAGCAATTCAAGCCGGAGAAAAGCCCTATGGGGCGGCAAACAAGGGAGATATTGAGATTAAGGTTATAAAAACGGAGTAAGTATAATTTAGCCAATCGCCAGCTATTGTTTAATATAATTATTAAGTGGTCTTTATACCTGAGAACTTTATATCAAGGGGATTGTACAAGTAAATATTTAACACTATAGAGTAATATCTTAATATATTTTTAAAAACAATTTCCCTTATGGAAACATTCGACCTTTTCAACGGATTTATGAGTGCACCGGTAAGGTGTAACGATGGCGTAGAACGCTGCTACAGATTCAATAATGGGGATGTGAACCGGCAGGAATTCCCCTTGCCGGCCTGCCTGGAAAAGGCGGTGAGTTCAAGACTTAATTCAAAAAAGTATGGTTATAGCCCCCCACGCGGCAACAAAGGAGTTCTCAGAAGAATTGCCCAATTCGAGAAAATAAAATATCGCAATAACAGCATATCCCAGTCTAATGTTTGCCTGACAAATGGGGTCACAAACGGGCTCTATCTTGCTTTTAAACAAATCTCACAGGAGTACCGAAACGAAGATTGCGAACTCCTGCTGCCCATGCCAAGTTACCCAGTCATAGGCCAAATAGCAGAGGACCTCGGGGCAAAAGTAAAGAAAATCTACACAAAACAAGAAAATAGTTTTCTCCCAACAGCTGACGAAATCACCGAAATCATAAGCCACTCCACCAAAGCGCTGATAGTCACATCACCCAATAACCCTACAGGAACGGAATATTCGGAGAAAAGTATAGACCAAATATATGGGCTGTGCAGGGATAAGGGTATCTATCTGATTGTGGATGAGATATTCTCCGGCCTTATGCTTAACGAAAGGATGCATCCTGCGCCGAAATATGATATTGAAGAGGACAAAGTTATCCGAGTTAACGGATGGTCGAAAGACCGGGGCGTTGCCGGATTCCGATTAGGTTATATCATAGCCCCATCAGAGCTTATGAAACATATTGAAAATGACCTATCTATAATTTGCGGAAACGCTTCCACCGTATATAACAATTTTATCTCCAAAGACATGTCGCTGCGCAGATTTCTGTCTGAGCCCGAAAGTATTCCGCAAGAGCTAAAACCCGAATTTGAGGAATACAAAAGTGTCCTTGAGGGAAACCTCAGAAAATATGAGCTGAACAATAAGATACTCCACGAAATGCTTGAAGACGAGCCTCTTGTATTGGATGTGCTTGATACGGATGGAGGTTTTTGCAAGTTTATCCGGTTTGATACCGAGAAAGGTGATACCGATTTTGCCATAGATCTCTATAGAAACTCGGGGGCTCTATTAGTTCCGGGATCCGGATTTGGCTCCCGGGAAAGCGGATGGATGAGGCTTACCTTTTCCTTATCTCCTAACTATCTGAGAGATGGTCTTGAGGCAATCCAAGGCTATCTTAAAAAAGCCTGAGCTAAACTAGATTCTCCGAATTTCAACTAATAAACTTAGTTTTTGGTTCTATATTTGTTATGGAAGGCATAAAAATTGGGCTTGAAGTGCACATCCAGCTTAACACAAAGACCAAAATGTTTTGCTCATGCCCAAACTCAAACGATGAGCCAAACACTAATGTTTGCGCTACCTGCCTTGGATTTCCCGGCTCAAAACCCCGGCTAAACGAAAAGGCAATTGAGCTTGCGGCAAAAATTGCCCTTGCTCTGGACTGCAACATCAACAAAAAATTCCTATTTTCAAGAAAAACCTATTTTTACCCTGACCTTGCCAAAAACTTCCAGATTACCCAGCAGGAGGCTAAACTTGCAACCGGCGGCCATATCATGCTAAAAGATAAGGAAATCCGGCTTCGGGGAATCCACATCGAGGAGGACCCCGCAAGGATTGTCCGAAAGGATGACCGCTGCCTTCTTGACTACAACCGGTCAGGCACACCCCTTGTTGAAATCGTGACCGAGCCCGACATAAAAAGCCCTGCCGAAGCCCGACAGTTTCTGCAAAAGCTCCAGCAGATTCTTGAATATCTATATGTAGCCGACTTCTCAAAGGAAGGCTGTATGAGAATGGACGCAAATATTTCGCTCACAAAATACGAAAACCGATATGAATTGGAGAAAGGCGGGCTTGTAACCGCCAAAAAAGAGGGGAATCGAGTTGAGATAAAAAATATTTCCGGGGTAAAAGATGTTGAAAAAAGCCTTAGCTTTGAGGCTTTGCGGCAAAAAAACCTGCCCGAAGTCAAGAGGGAGACGCGGCTTTGGAACGAAAAAGCCAAAACAACCGTGAGCGCAAGGGAAAAGGAAGAGGAGGAGGACTATGGTTACATTTTTGAGCCGGACCTGCCTGTAATTGAGCTTGACGAGGCATTTTTGAATAAAGTCGAGAGCAACATGCCTGAGCTTCCCGATATGAAGAAAAAGAGGTTTATGGCAAGCGGTGAAGTGTCCGAAGAGCTAATTGACACTCTGCTTACAGAGCCTGAAATGGCCAATTACTTTGAATATCTCTGCGAGACCCACAACCGAAAGGCCTCTGCGGTTATTCTTGCAAAATATCTCAAAAAAACCCTTAATTTCCACAACCTAAAGCTCAGGGAAACAGGAATCGATGTGCGGCACTTAAGGCGAATCCTTGACCTGCTTCAGGAATACCTGATAACCGATGATGTTGCAGAAATTGTCCTAAGGGAAATGGTCTATGATGCGGTGAAAGGCAAAAAAGTGCGAGATACTGACCAAATCCTAAGGGACCTGAACTATGAGAAGCCGCTTGCCGAAGAGCAAGTGCGCCGCCTCACTCGCGATGCTATCCGAGAGAACACAAAGGCGGTTAGGGATTATCGGGACGGCCAGGAAGAAGCGTTTAATTACCTTGTCGGGCAGGTAATGCGAAAAACAGGGCGGCGTTTCCAGGCGGGCAGAATCAGGGAACTCTTAAAGGAGGAATTGGGATAATTGCCGACCTACTGCCCTATAAAAATAGATAATCATATCCTCCCAACTCTAAACTATACAATCTTGATTTATAGTCAAGAAACGCAGGACCTTCTAAATCAGCGACTAATTGTTGGAGAACTGCCACTGATTGTTCCTTGAGTATTGCCTGCGACAATACGCATTCCTTCCCTCTCTTTCCCCCTCCATTTGGAGGAATCCGAATCAAACGAGGATAATCCTTAAAATGGCGCACATTTTTGGTTGCAATATAAGCAGCATATCTGCCGGCAATATCCTTTATCTCTTCATCCGACATTCCCGGCCGAAGCTCATTAATAATATATAACGGCCTAATTACACAGTCCACAATACAGGATACATGATTGGAAGATAAAATTACCTCCAAAGTCTCCCCTAATCTCGGTGGCAGATGCTCATCCAATATTATGTAACATGAATCCGAGTTTCCAAATTCTCTGATAAAACCACCATAGGTAGCATATTCTTGGGTAGGCAGATTATGGTCACATAGGGGGGTCTGATATTTCATCTTCACTATAATAAGGAATATACTTGAAAACTATTTCACAAAATAGCTTTTATAATACATATGAAATACAATAATATTACAAATGTAATGCCTGATCTTAGACTTACCCTCTAAGCTAGGAAGTTTTAGGTCTTGGCAAAAACCCTATTTTGCAGTGAGAGGCTCCTTTTCCAACTTTAAGCCCTACCGGTTTACGCAAGTCGGGTATATAGCGGCATAAGGCTCCCACAAATAGAAACAAAAATTCTTCTGCATAAAAACTCCATGTAGAGCAAATCCTAAATAAGTGCTTTAAATATAAATACATTTACGCGGGGGTGGCAGAACAGCTCATGCGGCCGGCTGCAGAGAAGACTTTTCTTGCGAAGAAAAGTCCTCTACGTCAAAAGAAGCAGGTTCGAAAAAGCTAAAGCTTTTTCATACTATCCTGTCCTTAGATTCATTACGGGCAGAAACCGGCAGAAGAGGGTGCGACTCCCTCCCCCCGCTAATTAACCTCTTAAAAAATCCTGCAGAACCCTTCAAATATTCAATAAGTAGCCTAAAAACAAGTTATTTATGTAAATGAAGATAACCAAAAAGGAGCCGAAAGGCGATGACCTGTGATGGGCTATCTGATACACATTAGTTTTGCAAATAATTTCCTTAATCAAAATTTCCAAAAAAACAAAACAGCTTATGCTAGGGTGGCCCCAACAACTTCAACCGATCCGACACCCTCAAGCTCCTCAAGCTCTTTTTCAATCTTGTCCGTGTCAACACCCTCTTTATCAGGAATCACAAAAGTCACATCAAAAGCGCTCAGCCCGAATGCGATAGGCTTTTTTTGGATTCCCTTCGGCTTCATCTCATTTAGCTTTGCCTCAACCAAGTCAACAGACTCGACGCTGTCAGGCAAAACCCGATAACAAAGAATTGCATCTCCCATTCAAAAAATAGGAAGAAATGTTAAAAAGCCCATAACTTAATAGCTTTCCTTCAGGCAATCCTTCTTTTAAAAATATTAGTTTTTATGGACCTAAAGACTTATCTTGAAAATCCCTGCCCGGAAGCCTTATTTGACAAAATCTGGGGCGAATTAAGTCAAATTCAGGAAAAATTCGGCCCCATTGTTGCAGTTTCGGAGGATCTAGCAAAGGCCCACTGCCGCGAAAAAGCCCTTGACGAGGGCTTTCTTGGCATACCTGTATCGGTAAAAGACTGCATCTGCGCAAAAGGGATAAGGACCGCTGCCGGAAGCAGGATTTTGGAGAATTATATCCCTCCTTTTGACGCGCATGTTATTGAGGAGATTAAAAAAGTAGGTTATGTTGCGGCAAAAACCGCAATGGATGAATTCGGATTTGGAACCTTCTGCATGAACACAAGTTTTGGGATACCAAAAAACCCAATAGACACGCGAAGGTGCTGCGGTGGCTCGTCAGGGGGCGCGGCATGCCTTACAAAAGCCATAGAATTGCCCCATATTGCGCTTGCGGAGTCAACCGGCGGCTCAATAGCATGCCCGGCATCATTTTGCGGGGTAGTGGGAATGACCCCTACTTACGGAAGAGCCTCAAGATACGGGCTTATTGATTACGCCTCATCCCTTGACAAAATCGGGGTAATGGGAAAAACCTGCTTTGAGGCGGCATACGGGCTTTCAAAAATAGCCGGGTTTGATGCGCGGGATTCAACTTCCATTGACAAGCCAAAAGAAGATTACACACAAAGCCTCAAGAAAAACCTTTCGGGATTTAGAATAGGCGTCCCTAAGGAGTATTTCAATGGTGTAGATGAGGAAATTAAAAAAGAGGTGTGGCGGGCAATAAAAAAGCTCGAGTCCCTTGGCGCGGAATATGAGGAATTTTCGCTGCCCTCCACAAAATACGCGCTTCCGGCTTACTACATTATTGCGATGAGTGAAGCTTCCACAAACCTTGCAAAGTTCTGCGGGATAAGGTACGGCTCAACTATTGAGCTAAAAGGCGGCTACAATGAGTTCTTTTCTGAGGCGCGAGGAAAATATTTCGGCACTGAAGCCAAAAGAAGGTGCCTGATGGGCACATTTTACCGCAAATCCGGGTATAGGGACAAATATTACTTAAAGGCGCTCAAGGTCAGAAGGCTTCTTATAGACGAATTTAAGGGGGCTTTTAGGAAATATGATGCTCTTGCCTGCCCCACAATGCCAATAATTGCCCCTAAATTCACAGAAGTTGCCGAGCTATCGCCTGCCCGGCAGTATGCAATGGATGTTCTCACCGTAGGGCCGAATTTGTGCGGACTGCCCCATCTGTCAGTCCCCTGCGGAAAAAGCGAAGGGATGCCTGTGGGTCTGCAAATAATAGGCGACCATCTGCAGGAAGGTAAAGTTTTCAAGCTGGGAAGTTGGGTTGAATAATCCTACTAAGTCCCTCTATACTTCTTTAAAGCTTCTTCAGCCTTATCCAATTCATATTGTAGGCGGTAATGCTCTCTAGAACCCCCGGCAATCGCCTCTTCTATAGCCATTTTAATATCCTCGGGTATCTGTTCTTCTTTCTCTTTAGTCCTTTTCTCAAAGTTAAATAAACCTTCATTTGCCTTACCTAAAATATACTCTTTCTTGGAGGTCAATTGTTCCGAAGGCCCAACTATCTTCAAAGCATTGTTAAATCCTGATAGGAATGCCCCTAATACATCTGAATAATCCTCGGGACCTTTTTCGATATACTCTGCAAACCTGTCCGCAGTATTGCATACATTTTCTTCAACTTTTGACCTAAAATCCTCATAAGTTCCTAATTCCTCTGCTAATTTGAGCATATCTCCAAGCTGCATACTGATTACACCGCCATAATTAAGGCATTCATAAGCGCATCCTCTTCCTGCACCCACCCCTATCCCTAAAGTCTTTAATTGAGCTAAGTAACTGCTTAAGTCTTCCATTTTATCCGGAGGCGACTTTTCCTCAATCAATCTTCTGAGAGATTCTTCATCCCGAGCTTTCTTCTTATCTAATTCCTTGCCAGATTTTTCTCCTGGGTCAAATAGTTTTTTTAAATCATACAGTCTTTTTTTCATAAATTACTACCAACTAATATTTATAATTGTGCGGGAGAAGGGATTCGAATTCAAGGAAATCTTCTTCTTTTGGCCATTGGAGCTTCCCTCATCCGAAGGATGGGGACGCCATTTTGCAAAGCAAAATGAGCGTTTCTTCTCCCAAAAAAGATTCACCCTCGCAGCGACTAACGCACAGGATTTCTTAAAAGAGCTTTTGGCAGTCATCGCCATTTCGGCTCCTAACTTAATTTCTTAAGTCCTGCTCCTTTAACCTAACATTCCGGCAATCTCTTGGAAACTGCAGGAAAAGCGTTGGCCAGACTCGGACACTCCCGCAATATTATTTGGATTAAAAAAAGAAACCTGCTTTATTAGATGAAAATCGTTGGAATTTCTACCCAAATCTCTTTTTGTAAGCCTCATACCCCCTCATAACCTCCCTGCATAAATAGGTAGCTTCCTGATAAAATTCCTCGGCAAATATTTCCTGATCTTCTTTAGATATAACCTCTTTCAAACTCCACGGAAAATTAACCTCCCTTTTCCGAGTGACTATTTTTAAAGAAGGCTTATGAGGAAGGGATAGTGCCTCAGGACAGTAACATTCCTGAGATATCATACCCGACAGTAAGGTTTCTGATAATCCCTGTTTGCTCGAATCTTCTTCAAATCTGGAGTCAAGGTCAGGCTCTGGCAAATATAAACAAGACATATACATTTTTAAGGTGCCCCTATCCAGTTCTATATTAAAGCTAGCAAGCTCAGATTCCAGAGGAGGCTCTCGGATATCCTCACAGCCAAATTTATCCAGGGTGTAATTCGAATTTAGTGGTTGGGGGGAATAAATGCCGCATAAACCCTCAAGTAAGCCATATATTTCTCTGCCAGAATATACCTTCGAATCGGATTCCGAGCCTTTTAATTCTTTACTCACATCCCCAATCTTTGAGTTCAGGCAATATATCAGTCTCATTATATTAGATACTACTCTTAAATATAAACATAACCTATACATCATTCGCATAAACCCAAAAGAATTATTCCTTTTTTAAATCCGTTTATTATGCAGGCGAGATGCAAAATTTGCGGGCAGATTCTTGACACAAAAAATCCTGAGGAGGGCGGCCTAAACTTCAATTTCGCAACCGATGACGAGGGCCTGTTTAATGCCGCAATGATAAGCAAAGAAATCCTCGCCCTTATAAACCACCTCCTGACAAGCCATCCTGAAGAGGCAATAAAGCTTTATGCCGGTCTTGTATCCCAAATATATTCCACCTTTGAGATTGCGGGCGAGGACGACGACGAAGAAGTAAACCTGTAATGCCTCTAGAAATTAAGCTAAACCCCTAAACAAAATAGGACTAACCCAACTGCCAAAGCGAAGACGAACTTAAATGCTTTTACCAAAACCGCGTCCCGAACCGAAAATGAAAGAAGCGGCAAAAGCCCGTGCCCCTCCTGGCTAATGGAAGACACAAGAAGGACCGAAAACGGGACAAGCCCCTGACTAAACAGAGTAATAAAGATAAGGTGCGGGCCGGACTGCGGAATCAATCCAATAATTGCGGCGGCAAAAATCAGCAAAACCGCATTCTGCGGCAGAACGGATTCAAGGGGCAAAATACCAACCATCAGCCGAATTGCAAGCAGGCTGAAATACAGCCACAAAAAAAGCCTTATTGCATGCTTTTTGATTATATGCTCCCATATATGCTCCTTCCAGAAATGCTTTCCTAAAGCGCCTCTTTTTTCCTCATTTTTGTGGACTTCTATCCTGCACTTTGGAGCTTCTAAACTGAGCCTTCCTAAAATCTTTTGGGCCAGAAAGCCGCCGATTATGCCAAAAATCAGGCATGAAGCAAAAAGCGGAACTGCTGCTTGGGGAACCATTGCCAGGACAAAAAAAGCTTCATCCCCAAAAGTCGCAATCATTGCGGCGGCCAAAGCCCCAAACCTCACAATCCCGTGAGAGTAAAGAGACACTACAAAGAATGTCCCGATGCACCCCGGAAAGGCCCCAAGCATTGAAGAGCCGAAAATCTGGTTTTTTTGGCTCTTTGAGAGAAAAGAATCGATTTTTTTCTCATGGCGTATGTGAATCAGCTCAATAAAGGCCATCAGCAAAACCACGATAAGGGTAATCTTAGCCGACTCGAAAAATACTTCTAATAAAGCAAGCCCGCCTAAATCCATAATATTTCAGATAAACTATTAGGAAAAACCGGGGAAAATAAACTGCCCCGCGCCAAAAAAACAGGGAAGTTAAAGATTAAAGGCAGGACATTCAGACAGGTTCTCTCTTTGCAAAACAGGCCGCCAAAAATTCAGGCACTATATTTAGGCAAATTCAAGTATATTATGCTTGAGCCGCGCAGTTTTGTAAGCCTGAAAAGCCACAGGTTTATGACAATAAAAAGCCAGAAAATCAAAAAGAGGATAATGATTCTCCTATTCCTGTTTATTTTCTTTGTAATCCCTTTTTTTGCCGCTTCAAAAGGAATTTTGCCTATCCCTGACCCAGTCCTTGCCGTTGCCGAATTTTTTATGCTGGCAATTGTCTCCCTTATCGGGGTGTCTGTCCTTCAGGGGCTTACCGTAAACCGTGTATTCAAACTGCTTGAGGGTGAAGTTGATATGGAAGAGCGCATATTCCTGACAAAGGTCTATTCGTTCTTTTTATACTGCCTTGTGCTTGCGGTAGTTCTTTGGAAGCTCGGAGTATCTATAGGCAATATAACAATTTTTCTTGGTTTTGTTGCAACAGGTGTGGCTTTTGCGATAAGGGATATTGTGACCTCATTTTTCGTCTGGCTGATAGTCCTTACAAAAAAGCCCTTCAGGATTGGCGACACAGTCCAAATCGGGGATGATAAAGGAACAATTACGCGAATTGGCACAATATTTATCACAATGCAGACCACTAAAAAATCAAAGGAATTCTGGAAAGTCCCAAATAAGCTCCTGCTTGAAAAGACCCTCTTAAATATGGGCAAGGCAAGAGTCCTTCACAGCAAAAAAATAGCCCTCTCAAAAATCCCCCAAAATATGGAATCAAGAATTGAAAAAATTACTGCAATCGCCGAAAAATATGTTGAGGAAAAAGAATCCATAAGGGCGCTTGTAAATACTGATGGGGAAAAGTGGTATCTTGAGCTTTCCTTTGCCCTTCACACTCAGGAGGAGGACAAAAGGTCAAAAATACTCTCAGAGGCCTTTGTGGTGCTAAAAGATATTATAAAGAAAAGCGAGTAGGCCTTTTCAAAGGCCTTACTTCAAGGTCGCCCCTGATCTGATATTGCCTAAACTATAATTTAAAAGGTTACAAATCATCCATTTATGAACAAAAAGCATGTATTAGCAGCAGCGGGCGCGCTATTGGTTCTCGCAATAGCCGTCCTTGTTTCAGGAATTTTTGAGCAGGACAAGATTGTCGGGGAAAAAGAGTTCACTTTTGAACAGAGCAAAGCAATTGCCGAGGGCCATGTTTTAGGCCTATACCCCTACAGCCTGCTTAACGGCGGAGAGATCTCGCTTGTCAGCAGCGAAGAATATGAATGCGATTCGGATTCATGTTATTCCTTTAAATACCAGTTTCAAGTGGACTCTCAGGTAAATCCAGGCCAAAGAGAGCTTGCCCAAGCAGAGGTATTTGTTGAAAGCGGCCTCGCAGTAAACACAGTCTTTTCAGAAGAGCTGATTATAAAAAAGGAAGTTGAGGGTCAAAAATACTACTGCCAACCTTCTGATAGGAATGCGGAGTTTTGCGCAATGGTCTATGACCCTGTTTGCGCAAACAACCAAGAAACTTACGGCAACATCTGCACAGCCTGCATCGACCCCGAAGTTGAATACTACACTTTCGGCGAGTGCGAGACAATAGAAGACCCGATATATTTCTGCAATCCTGAGGACAGGGAAGCGCAAGCCTGCGTGATGATTTATGACCCGGTTTGCGCAGACAGTGGGGAGACCTACTCCAACAGCTGCCTTGCCTGCATTGACTCAGGAGTGCAAAGCTATAAGCTCGGGGAGTGCAGTTAGGCCCTAAAGGTTTTTTTAATTTTTTGTTTTTGCTCTTCTTCGTCGATTAGGGCAAGAACCCCAAACCAGCCGCAGTCCAGGCACTCAAACTGAAATCCTGTCCTAAATCCCATATAGGGGGCAACATTTTTTGAGCTGCAGACGGGACACATTCTCGAACTTGGCATAATTCTACTTATCTTAATAGATTTGCCTGTTCTAACTACTTAATTTCAACAATGTCGCCCTCTGATAAGCCCAGCCAAGAGGCTGTTCCTGAATTAAGCTCAAGGACATAGAGGGCAGGGTCTTTTGGCATATATATCGGGCATGGATCAGCAACACAAGGGGGAGTTTCTGAGCTGATGTAGACAACTTTAAGCCCGCGGTCTATCCAGATAATATCTAAGGGAATTTTTGTATCTTTCATCCAAAATACATGCCTTCCCTCCTCCGTGAATATGAAGAGCATACCGGTATCCGAATCAAGGCTTGAGCGGTTCATAAGGCCTAAGGCCCTTTTCTCCGGAGTATCCGCTATCTCAAGATTGAAGCAACTTCCTTTGAAGCATGCTTTTGGCAGCATTTCTCCATTGAGAAGGGTATATAAAGCCGGACCTAATAGGCATAAAGCAAAAATAATCCACAGTTTTTTAGAGCGGATTTCCGCTGTTTTATCGAAATTTTTTCCCATAAGAATAGCGCTGGGGGCAAGATTTGAAATCGCGAAAGCTTTCCTGATAATATGCACATTTCTGAAAGTCTTCACTCGCGCCTCCTGTAACGGAGACCAGCTTTCCAGGCTGGCGCCTTATTGCGGAAGACAAAACGACATATACTCAGGCTATAGGTCGCGAAGCGACGAATCTCCCTTTCTTTGACGTTAAGGACTTTCTTTCGGGAAAGAAAGTCTTTAACCGCTCGGCCACCCCAGCATAAATATTATTAGATATTTTCTTAAAAGGCATATTATGCAGAAAGGGATTGAAACCGACCTTATAGGGACAATGCTTATTGCTCTTGCGGGAGTTGCAATACTTCTCTTATTTGTTACAGGAACCCTCCAAAGCTCAGTAAATCAGGGTTTTTGCTATCTTGCAGGAAGCATTGGAATGGAGCTTAACTGGTGCGAGCCGCCCTCTCCGGCAAGAGAAGTTATAACTATATCCCCTTTCACCCCTGAAGAGCTTGCAGTTGAACTTGCCGCATATTCAATTTTATGCTGGGAGGAATCTGTAAAGCCCATCGATAAGGATGAAGTTGTATGCTACGAGATAAGGATTGAGAGGCGGCCAGGCCCTGTCAGCGAATATAACTTAACAAAAGCCTTGGAGGATGGGGGAGGGTGCCATTTGCTTCAAAACTACATCATTATTGATGAAAATGGCGCAGAAATAGAATATGACGGAAATTGCGGGGATAAAGACGAGATAAGCTGGCAGATTTACGACCATGTGATTGATGAGGAAACATTTGTCCGAATAATATATGACACAAAAGCCAACCAGATTGCAATAAGGGGATAAGTATTGACCGCCTCTAAAAAAGATATTTTAATAGAAACTGCAGTGCTCATCAAATACGGCAATTGCATTTGCCCTAAAGCTCTCAAGCCCAAGTGTTAAGGGGCTCTCCAAACTCTCTGCAAATACTTCCACCCCCTCAACACACATCCCAACACAGCTCTGTATTTGCTTTATAGGGTAGCCCATGCCATGCAGGAGCCTGTTTATTTCATCCAAATTCATCGCCTCATAAATCCCCGTTCTTACCCCCGAATCAGTAACCAAAAATATCCCCTTACCATCCTCATGCGCCGAAATTATGCCAAAAATTTCTTTTCTCATCCAATCTGAAGTATCTGTGCAATTGCGGCCGGGTGTTTTGCAAAATCCCGGCGTCATAAGCCAAATCTGGTCATATGCCTCGTAATCTGAAGGGCTTAGAGAATAATAATGCTTTAGCATGTCAATGCTATAGCCCTTTGCATGCAGAGATAAAAGGTATGATGAAAGGCCGGATATGTTTGGGTCTGTAAGGTTTTCCTCAAAAATAAGAATAATGTTGGACCCTCCAAGATGGGAAGCAATATTTTCAAGCAAAATTCCTGTTTCCGGGACGGGATTGCTCAAGAGATAGGTATCTGCCAAAACAACCGATTTTTCTTTATAGAAAAGCACGGGCTGCCACCCATTATAATCATAATAAATCGGAATATCCATTGACTCAGAGCCGCAAACGCATCCGTTGTCCGAATCCGGGTTTAGAATTGAAACGCCGCAATTGCTTTTCTCAATTTTTAGAACATACTCCCTATACTTCATATTGCCCCTTAGCTTGTCAAGCAGGCCCAAAACCTTAAGCTCATTTATAAAAGGCTCGGCCTCAATTTCGCAACCCAATTCTTCGCAGGAAACCTGACCGGAGATATTTATGCAGAGCTTATCCCCATAAGTCCTTTCCCCTTGCCCCATTATATCCTCCCCTGACGCAAAAATACCATTTACCAAAGTTGAAAGCTTTATTGTCCGCTCCAAGGAACGCTCTTCTGCTGTTGAGCACATTCGGTTTGCCTCTCCGGCAATTTCAGAAAATGCTTCAAGCGAACCCTGCACATAAGTCTGTTCATGTATCCCTGAAAAAATCTTGAGAAAGAGCACAAAGCACAGCATTACTACTATAATTCCCCCTATTACCCATAGCCATGTATCCATCCCCTTAAGGCGGGCCATAATTTTATTGGATTTTTACATATATGGCGCTTAGTTATAGGCGCCGGATATCGGGTAAGGTTTTGCCTAAAATTAGTACCTAAAATACAAACTATCTATAAATCTATCTAATTATGGGCATTCTTTCCCTTTTTACTCCAAAGGAGCGGTTTAAGAGAAGGATAACAAAAATTCGGATAAAGTGGGACCGGCTTAGGGAAAAAGTGCTAAAAAAGAGCCCCCCTTCAAAAGAGCGGTTTCTTGAAAGGCTCGACAAAGTGGAGCAGGATTTGCGCACTCTTGAGGAAAAGGAGAGTCTGAATAAGTGGGCAAGAAAGAAGATGGCAAATGAGATTGAGCTGGAAATAGAAAAAATTCGGGATGAAGTAGGCCTTGAAATTCACCCCTCAAAAGAAGAGCGTGAGATGGAGGATATTGAGGAGCTTGAAAGGAAAATTAAGGATTATGAAAAGTAAGTCCCTTCTGGTTGCAGCCATTATCTTAGGTTTTGTGTTTTTTTCAGGCATTGCCGTTGGATGTGGATCTTGTGATTCCAGCTGCAGCTGCCGACCTTCTGAGTGTATATTAGGTCCTACTAAAATGTCTTCAAGCGCAACGGTATGGTATTACACTAATGAATTAACCAATATTCCATACAATCCCCATAGCTATGCAGAACGAACCTATATATTCAAGGATTCTTACTGCCAACTCATCCATAATTCAGATAGTTGTAAAACGTGCTCCGATCCCTGCAACTGCAAGCCGGAAGGAGGGTGCGATACCTGCCACTATTCTTGCGGCCCATATTATGCCTGCCATTACCCAGAAACAGACTGCCAGCCCTGGGAAGAATGCAAAACAGCCTCCTGCGGACAGGGTGGTGACGGGTGCTTTTGCAATGAAGACTACTGCAAGGGCTGGTGCATGGACAACGCCCCGGTTTATGACGGCCTTTCAGGGTGCAGCATACCTGCGCTGAATTGCGGAGGTTCGGGAACCATAGCCCAAACAATATGCGAACGAACTTTTGGCGGAGTGTGCGCTAACACAAGGCCAAGCGAAATGATTTTGATAAAGGACAAAAAAGGCGACCGGCTCTGCTCAAGAGGGGTCGGCTCAAAGTGTTATGTTTATGAGACCGCCACATGCGAGAGCCTTGGGGGCAGTTGTTATGACCGTTGCCCTGAAGGTTACTGGCATATTGGCTATGAGCCAAGGGGACTTACATTTAGCCAATTTAAAGAGCTGCCTGAATGTGGTGATGATGAAATTTGTTGTATTCCAAAAGAATTGCCTCCTGAATACACTTCCGGCATAAATCCGCTTGAGCTTGCCTGCAGCCCAAGATACACTCTAGTCAATGACCCTCACACTGCCTCAGGCGGAACATGCTACTGCAATTATCTGGCAATAAATGACTTTCACCGGTGCGAAGACTCGCAAATCAGGGATTCTCATCCCTGCAAATCCGAAAACTGCGCCCCGGACTTTGTCGGAGGAGCCAGTTTCTGCTGCCCAAAAGGCCACTGTTCGCATTATCTGGGGGAAATTACTCCGGGAATAATTAGCGGGACACATTCCCAAAGCTCTACAGACGATGGGGAAATAATGTGCTTTGCCCCAGACTCGGAAATATCATACGAGGGCCTGCAGCTTAAGTGCGATAATGGGGTTTGGAAGTCATCTGTAGGCTGCGGAGAAACAATTTACAATTACCCCCTTTATTCCCGCGCAGACTCGGACTTTATAGAAGGAGAGAGGAGTTACAAGTATGGCTTTAAGAATACCCCTATCTCTTTTGACCTGAATCTTGACAAAAAGATTGCAACAGATGTCGCGGTCAGTGTATCTCCCCCCGACCCCCAGGTAAAAATTATTTTTGAGGATGTTGACGGAAACAATATTGAGATTGATGTTGATGGAAGCCCCACGGAATTTATTCCCGGAGATAGGGTTGCTCTCCTTAGTAAAGCCGTAGGGGCGCACAGAGTCAAATTCATCGGAAGCGAAGAAGGAAAAATATATAATTTATCCGTGTTCTGCCACACAAGCGAGGGGCACAACTGCAATCCCGGCGAAGCTATGTGCGGTCCCGGAAACTTCTGCAGCGAAAACCTTGAGCACCTTAAAACTGAAACTAAAAACAGGGCCGAGAATATATGCGAAGTTTTCAACAATAGGTATGTTGAATTAAGAGGTTTGGGCATAGATTCGAGAACATACCGGAACCGAATACAATATTATTATTGGTATGGAATAGGAGGATCTACTACCAAACCAGATGGTACCGTAGAATATCGATATATAATGAATTTTCTTTTAAGCGCAGGCGAATATGCCAGACCCGACCTGTATTCTCCAAGCTGTTTTTATTGCTGCCCAAAAGACTACTGCGCATATCGGCCTGAAGCGGGCCCAAACCCAAGTAAAGAGGAAGCTCAGTGCTTGGAGCAGGGAGCGCATAGAGACACGGACGGATGCAAGTGGATTTGCTCTGAAGGACGATGGGGCAAGGGCGGAGAACAGGCAATGAAATGCGGCAAAGACTGCGACTGCAATATGCCGGGAGACAATCTTTATCACTGCGCCGAAAGCTTTTTTGAAGGCAAGCCAAAATACTGCTGCCCTCTTGGAGAATGCGCCCTTGAAAACGAATGCGTTTTGGATGGAACAAAAATGTGGTTTAGCTCAAAGTTATACACCTGCCGGAACGGAGAATGGTCGGGAGAAGGATATATTACCCAATCCAATTACAAAAGGCAGGTTCTTACAAATTCCAACCAAAAACTAACGGTATCACTTGAAGCTGGAATCCGCGACCTTCCTAATGCAGAGGAAGGGGCCCTTCAGGCTTACCACTTTTTTGATATTGGCGGGCAATCGGGAAATATTGAGCTTCAAATAAGCCACATTGGAAATGAAGCCTGGAATTATGAGGGCCCCGCAAAAGGCGAAATTGAAATAGGAAATACCCAAGAAATATTTATTGAACTTCCATTTACCTATACTGCGACTATACAAGTAACCGATTTTGGAACTGCAAAATACCTCATATACTCAGGCTCAACTCTTGCCGTTCGCCCAACAAAGGCAAAATAAGCGGGGGCGCCATAGCAGTTCCTGCAAAGCGTCACCTAAAGATATAATTTCAAGCAAATATTCTTATGGAACTTAGAAATGAAAAAGAAAAAATCCTCCGGGAAATCCAACATTCAAGAAAAAAAACCGAACTGATAAAATCTCTTCCGCAAAATGAACAGGGCTTTGCAATATTAAGCCTCTCTAAAAACTCAAGAAAAAAGATACTTAGCGAATTAAGCGATTCTGAAGTGCTCGGGCTTGCCCACTACCTGGACCCGGATGATGCAACAGACCTTCTCCAGAATCTAGACCTGGAACGAAAAAAAGAGATAATCGGCAGGCTAAACGAAGACTTAAAAAAGAAAGTGGAATTTCTCTTGAGATTCAATCCTTCAACAGCCGCAGGAATTATGAACCTTGATTATATTCTGGTTGATGCTAATTCAACTTTAGGGGAGGCATTAAAGCTCTTACAAGAACATGAAAAAAGGACCGGAAAAGCCCCGACAATTCTTGCGGTTGATAATGGCAGGCTTTCGGGAGAGCTTCCCGGATATGCCTTTGCCCTCAACAGCCCAAGCTCAAAAATAAGGGAACTTGCCCGAAGGGTGCCCCATATAAAATACAGCGCCAAAGAGCCGGAAATAAGCCGGTGCTTTAAAAGGCACAAGCACAATAAAGTTGCAGTTACAGATGATGACGGAAGCATTATGGGCGTAATATACTCCGATGACATACTCAGACTGATGAAAAGTGAATCTGAAGCTGACCTGTACGGATTTGCGGGAGTAAACCAAGGCGAGCATATGCTTGATTCGCCGATTTCAAAGTTCAAAAACAGGTCCGGATGGCTGGCAATAAGCCTATTTGCGCTCTTCTGCGTAGCTTTTGTAGTCAGCCTATTTGAAAAAACCCTTGAGTCCTACATTATACTCGCAATATACCTTCCTGTAATTGCCGGGGTCGGTGGAAATGCCGGAACCCAGACACTTGCCGTAATTGTAAGGGGGCTTAGTTTGAATGAAATTGACCCGAAAGTAGGAAGGAAAATTATCGCCAATGAATTTGCAACCGGGCTGTTAAACGGACTTTTTATAGGGGCGATGATAGCCCTTGTTGCTGTTTTTTGGAATAAAAGCCCTCTATTCGGGGCTCTTGCAGGGGTATCTATGATAATAAACCTCGCAATAGCAAGCCTTATCGGGGCAATTGCGCCGATGGCCCTAAAAAAACTTGGAAAAGACCCGGCAATCTCTTCAACAGTCTTTATCACCGCTTTAATCGATGTGTGCGGATTTTTCATATTCCTTGGGCTTGCGACATTGATTCTTATGTAATATTTCAAAAATTTATGCCTGAAGCGCCAAATCTTGAGCTAAATTTTGAGCTAAATTATCCCCTTATTCTTCAGATATTTCCCATACCCTTCGACGAGAATCGTGTCCTGGTCAGTTTCCCCAAGCCAGCTTTTGACGCTTCTCTTCTTTTCTGACCTCTTCTTCTCAATTTCAGGCGTAGTCACCATAGATATCGCATCGCTTCCAGCCCCTGAGCCGTAAGAAACTATCAGAATTCTTCTATAAGGCGCCGCCATATCAAGCACTTTTGCGAGCCCCAAAAGGGAATTCGCCGAGTAAGTATTTCCTATCCAGTCAAAGACAATTCCCGGCTCAACCTGCTCAGTTGTGAATCCGAGCAGTTTTCCCGCCACCCTTGGAAATTTTGAATTAGGCTGGTGGAAAACCGCATAATCAAAGTCCTTTGGCTCAAGCTTTAATTTATTCATCAGGTGCTTTGCCGCGCCGATAGTATGTTTGTAAAATGACGGGTCGCCTGAAAACCGGCCCGCGTGCTGAGGGAATTTTTTCCCCTCGTTTCTCCAGAAGTCAGCAGTGTCTGTAGTGTAGCTTACCATACCCTCAATAAGGGCGATGGGGCTATTTTTTCCCAAAACATAAGCCGCAGCCCCGTCCCCTGCAGTGAGCTCAAGCACATCATTTGGGGCGCCTTGGGCAGAATCGGCGCCTATTGCAAGGGAACGGCCCCCGTTTACCGCAGCAAAATTATACGCATTCACAAAGCTCTGTGTTCCCGCCTTGCAGGCAAACTCATTGTCTGCGGCAAAGCATGAACTGCACTTCAATAATCCGGAGACAATGCTTGCTGTCGGCTTTACTGAATATACCTTGCTTTCGCTCCCAACCTCAATAAATTTAATCTCCCTCCCTTGAGCTTTTGCATGGTTTAGGGCATCCAAGGCGGCATTGCAGGCATAAGTTGCCTGGTCATCAAAGTCTCCGGGAAAGCTTTTAATTCCCCTTGCGGACCTTCCCCATACAGGGCTCAAGGTTGAGAGGTCAAGGCGGTTCTTGGGGATATATATCCCATAGCCTTCAATTCCAACCCTCGCATCTTTTGGAAGCTCCCGCTTTTCTCCATAGTGTTTCATTATAGGTGTCTCATACCCGCGTTTCTTTCTCCAAATTGACCCGTAAATATGGATACCCATATCATTTACCCCAAGAGCCCCTACTGAGGCAATAACCTTATCCCCTATCTCCACTACCCTCTCATCTATAAGGCCAAATATAAGCCGGCCATTAACATTGATTAGGGCAATAATATAGGGAACTTTTCGTTCATACTGGAAAATATCCGCCGCAACAAAAAGCTTGCTTTTTGAGTATACCTCCCCAACTGCGCCAACATGCTCAAACTGGCTTAGCCGCCTCACCTTAGCGGGCCTGGGCATCCTAACACCTCAAGACGGAAAAGGCCGCTGTGCCTCCCGTCCCGCCTATATTTAATGCCGCCCCGATTTTTGGGCTTGCCCCCCTCCCTTTAGCTTTTCCTAAAAGCTGTTCATAAATTTCAATAACCTGCGCAACACCTGTAGCGCCAACAGGATGCCCTTTTGCCTTAAGCCCGCCGGAAGTATTTACATAGAGATCCTTTCCATTAATATTGTATGGTATTGGCGCGCCTCTTTCATTTATGGCCTCATATGGAAGAAGGCTTCGGACGAGCTTATAACCCTCGCCCCTTGGAGCAAAACCTGCCGCCTCAAGGCACAAAATCTCATTGATAGTAAAGCAGTCATGCACCTCAATCACATCAATGTCTTTTGGGGAAATATTGAGCTTTTGGTAGGCGGTTTTTGCGGCGGTTTTTGCGGCATCAAGAACTAAAGGGTCGGCCCTATTTGCAAGAGATATTGCCGAGTTACATACTTCTATTGCCTCAAGCTTTACATACTCAGCGCCCAAGTGCTTGGCGCAGGCTTCTGTTGTCAGGACCAATGCGGCGGCCCCATCTGAAATTGGGGAACAGTCAAAAAGCGTCAGGGGTGAAGCAATCTGCCCTTTAAATGCATTGAGGTTTATTTCTTTCCGGTACATTGCCTTTTCATTAAGCATGGCGTTTTTGTGGTTCTTGATAGCTATTGCATGGAAATCGTCCTCAGTGGCTCCGGTCTCGTGCAGGTATCTTTGGGCAAGAAGCGCATAAAGCCCCGGAAAAGTCGCCCCGTTCATAACTTCAGTATCAAAATGCGAAGCCCCGGCAAGTATATTTGTTACCCGCTCAGTCATTTGGTCGGTCATCTTCTCAAAGCCCGACACTAAAATTGCCTTATGCTTTCCTTTCATTGCGGCAAGCTCAACTTCAGTTGCGGCAAGGCGAAGGGCCACACTGCTTGAAGCGCAGGCGGCCTCAGTCCTAAAAACCTGATTAATTCCAAGAATTTCGGGAATTCTTGCAACAAGGTGGTCCTGCCCGTCAAAGCGGGAAAGGTTCATATTCCCAAAAAATCCCGCATCAATATCCTTAATCTCTATATTTGCTGAAGTTATCGCATCATTGCAGGCCTGCGCTACCAAATCCTCCCAAGAGCTGTCCCAAAGCTCTCCGAATTGAGTCATGCCTGTGCCTATAATAGCAAGCGCCATTAGTAATCTTTGGAGTATTATTTAATAAACAGGTGGCAAAATTAGGCGATTGACTAATTGGAGGCATTACAATAAATTTACAAAAAACATACAAAAGCCTTACAAAACCAAAGATAATTTATTCAAGAAGGATTCCTGTTATGGAAACGCCCATAGCTGTAGCGGAAGTCATCTTTGACAAAAAAAGCGCTGAGCTTTCATCGGAAGAGGATATTGAGTTCTATTGCACAAAAGGAACCTATCTCATTATCAAGATATATGATCCTAAACTCATTCATGACTATTGGGAATCTGATTCCGATTTAGTTTATACTCCTCTCGACATCCAAGATTTACCTAAATACGAACACCTGCCGCACATCAAATGCGCGCCCAAGCACGATTCACAAGGAGTCCCTTGCATTACGGCTTTGGATGACAAATACGAATCGGATTATAGATATATCACAGCATCCAAAAAAGCAGAAGAATATATGCGGATTAAACGGGAGTATCTTGAATCGAAAAAAGGCAAATGAGCAAATATTATCCGAGCAGATTTTTACCAACCAAAAAATCCCGCACAACCCGAAAAGTCCATGCATGGCCCTTGTCATTTGGATGAAGCCCGTCAACGAGATTCTCAAAGTAGTTCTTCTCGCCTTTGAACTTCTCAAAAAGGCCAATAAAATGCACGCCCTTCTTATTGCAAACCTGCTCAATTATCCCGCTGTATTCGCAAATTGTGGCGTTTTTATAATAGTCGTCGTGGTACCACGGCACGGTCAGGGTCTTTGCCTCGTCGATTGGCGCCAGCCCCAGAAAGACGACCTTTTTTGTGTACTTCCGGGCGATTCCTATAAGATTTGAGACATTTGACTCAAATTCCTCTTTTGTTGTCCGAAGGGCGCCCTCTTTTGAGACAAACTGCGTGTCGTTAATCCCAATCTGGAAAATTATAATAATGTCCTCGCCCTCCCTGAAGCGCGGCCGAAGGTCGGACTCGAAGCGCGCCAAAAGCCCGGTCGAACTGTCGCCGGGAACCCCAAAGTTAAAGGTTTCATAATAGCCCTTCCCCTCCAATACTTTTTCATCAAGCCAGACCCTAAGCCTGTTCGCCCAGCCACCCTTCTCAGTATCCCACTTCCCATAAGGCAGGCTGTCTCCGAAGATGAAAATTTTTGCCATAATAACTAAAGGGATTTCTAATTTTAGACGACTAAATTCAACATGATAATTATTTAAGCATAGGTATTATTTATAAGCCCTCCTATTTATGGCAATAGTCCAATTACCGGAAGAATGCATATTCAAAAAGGAATTTCTTGAGGGTTATGAAGGTAACTTTCCGAGACTGGGCCATCGCCAGAAGGGGGGCAGATATGCTGCATTCTGCTCAGACCCCAATCACCCGATGGCAAAATTTATAGAGTGGTATATATTCAATGTTATTGATGCCAGTTACAATGGGCTCACCACCGGAGCTTGCGATGGAACATCCCTTGGAGAAAGGGCTGGCAAAGAAAGGTCTTACCGCAATCATTTCAACGGGGTTCCAGGAATCATAACCCTCTCTGAAGATATTGAAGAAGGAAACTACAAATACGAAGGTGCTTTGGAATCATTCGGGCAATACCTAAAGCAACTGGACTTCGCCGTCCGGGAACTTATGCTTCGGGGAGTTTCCGCTGAGAGTTGGCCCCTAAAAACAATTATAGACCAAAGAGATGAAATTGAAACCCAACTGAGCCGAATACAGGAAAATGAAGGCAAGCCCGATTTCATAGTTCTTCATATGGGTTAATCTGCTTATAATTCAAAACTACGGCACCTTTTCAAACCCAAACTGGGCCTCTAAATCCTTATAGGTAGCCTTCCCTTTTCCTGACTTTCGGGCATAACATATCTCTTTTGCCCCAACCCCCTCCATAATCGCCTTTTCCCAATCTTTAAAGACAGGATTGTCATCCAAATAGAGCAAAATCCCATCAGAAACAGAGAGCTTATTCTCCTTTCTTGCCTGCTGGATTTTTCGCACAAGTTCACGAATAAACCGCTCAGACTTCAAATTTTCATCTTCAGTCAGGTCAAGAACAATATATCCGCCTTTGAATTCCGTGCCTTCCTCATTTTTCTGTCTTATCAATAAATCTTCTTTTTCAATCTCATAGCCCTCAACCACCATCTTATCTGAAATGTCTTTTGGCTGCATAGCCGAAATCAGCTTTGCAACTTCCTGCGTCCTTTTGCCAAATTTCCTGCCCAAACTTGCAAAGTTCGGCTTTATCTCCACATTATCGCTTCTCTCAAAATAAACCTCCTTTAGGTTTGAAAGCGCGCATATTATATCTTTTGCATTTTCAACAGCTTCTTTTGCCCGCTCATCCCCATAGACTGTTGCTTTTATTATCGGAAGCCGAAGGCCAACCCCGTTTTTCTGCCTCTCTGCATTTATCGCCTCAGTAATCTCTTTTGCAGACTCAAAGCTGGACTCAAGAATCGGGCGCAAAAATCTCTCATCATATTCGGGCCATGCTGACTTATGGACTGATTCCCCGAATAGGGAGAAATAAAGGCTCTCGGACGCAAACGGCGCGAAAGGCGCAAGAAGCTTGAGCAGCCTCTCAAAAGTGTAGATAAAAACACCGCTCACAGATTTGTCTTTTTCAATCCTGTCGCGGGCAAGCTTAACATAGATCCTTGAAAAATCATCGACCATGAACCTCAGGATTTTCCTTGATGCATAATGAAACCTAAAATTCTCAAAGTCTTCTGTGGCTTCCTTTATGAGAGAGTTAATTCTCGAAATCAGCCATTTATCGGCAAGATTGTCGGATTTTGAGCTTTGCCCGCCTTCGCAGATATTTCCGTAAGCGCCCGCAAAAGCGGAAAGATTCCACAAGGTGTTTAGGTAGTTGTGCATCTGCTTTGCTTCATCAAACGAGAATTTCTGAGACTCCCAGGGGGCATTCGTAAAGCAAAGATAAATCCTCAGGGCATCCGCCCCGAGCTCGTCATAAGCTTCCTCTCCCCAGACAACATTCCCGATTGATTTGCTCATTTTCTCGCCTTTGTCGTCAAGGTTCCACCCGTTCAGGCAGACGGTCTTATAGGGCTTTTCATCAAAAATCGAAACCCCACATACCATCAGGGAATAAAACCAGCCCCTTACCTGGTCAAGGCTTTCATCAATAAGGTCAACCGGCCAAAGCTTTTCAAAAAGCTCTTTATTTTGGTAAGGGTAGCCAAGGGATGCCCAAGGGGAAATTCCAGAGTCAAACCAGACATCCATCACTTCCCTCTCCCTCTCCATCTCCCCGCCGCATCCGCACTTAAGCTTTATCTTGTCCACAAAGTCAACCGAAAGCTGAAGGTTTTCGGGAAGCCTTTCTGTTGCGCTATCTTTTAGCTCCTCAACACCACCCACCATTTTTTCCGAGCCGCATTTTTGGCAGACCCAAAGGGGAAAGGGAATTCCCCAGTATCTCTGCCTTGTTATCGCCCAATCGGGAGCGCTTTCAATAACATTGCGGAACTGTTCCCTTGCAAACTCGGGAAGCCAATTGACCGACTTATTTTCATGCAAAATCTTTTCCCTAAGGGTATCGAGCCTTAAAAACCATTGTTTAGTTTTTCGGTAAATCAAAGGCGTTTTGCATCTCCAGCATAACGGGTAAGAGTGGACAATTTTTTCGCTGTGAAAAAGAGTATCTTTTTGGGCGAGGCGCTCAAGAACGCTCTCTGTTGCCTCTTCTGTTTTCATTCCCGAAAATATTCCTGTGTCCTCAGTCAGGCGGCCGGCCTCATCAACGGGCGAGGGGCTGGGCAATTTATAATGTTCTCCAATCCGGTGGTCTTCCTCTCCATGACCCGGGGCAATATGCACAATTCCTGTTCCTGTGCTTATGTCTACTAAATGCCCAAATTGAGTCCCCTCCTCATCGCCTGTTTCCTTTTTTGCCGCAACTTTGCCCGAAGCCTTTTTTTTCATTAATGGAATGGATACAATAACCTTGTGGCCCGCCTCAAGCTCTTTTTGCAGGGGAATATCCAGAAGGGACTCATAACCCATGCCTTCAAGCTCGCTTCCCTTAAACTTCTCAACAACAACATAATCTTTTCCCAGAGCCTCAAGAAGGTCTCGCCGCTCCTCAGCCATTATCAAAACCTCACCTTCAACCTCAGCCCTCATATATATTTCGTCGGGGTGAACGCATAATGCAACATTTGCGGGAAGTGTCCAAGGGGTCGTTGTCCACACAAGGAAGAATTCATTTTTGCCTTTGACCTTGAACTTTATATAAATCGACGGGCTTTCTATATCCCTATAAGAATCCGTGACATCATATCCGCTAAGGACAGTTTCGCAATGCGGGCACCAAAAAGTTGGCTTCTCGCCCCTCACCAAAAGCCCTTTATCAAACATCCTTTTTACTGTCCACCACCCGCTTTCCCGGTAACTGTTGTCTGAGGTAAGGTAAGGCTCAACATAACCCCGCCAAGCCCCAATCTTTCGGTAAATTTCAAGCCATTCCGCCTCATGCCCTTTTGCAAAAGCCCGGCATTCCGAAATAAACCTGCCAATTCCAATTGCCTCAATATCGGACTTACGCCTCAAATCCAGCTTTTTTTCTACTTTGTTCTCTATAGGCAGGCCGCCGCAGTCAAATCCCGGCTGAAACCAAACCCCATATCCCTGCATAAATTTGAATTTTCCCCACACATCTTTGAAAGTTGTTGTCTTTATATGCCCGACATGAGCGGATGCATTAACATAGGGAGGGCCGTCTAGAAGGTAGAATTTCTTCTTTGCGCTAAATTCCACAACGGATTCCGGTATTTTATTTTTTGCCCAAATCCCCCGTACTTCCTCTTCAATCCTTTTAGGGTCGTATGCCATAATTTAGTTAAAATAAGCTTTTTTAGGTCATTTTTTGGCTTTAAAAAATCCTCTTTTTTGCCTTAAAGAACCCCTTTCTAAAAAACCAACTGTAGGGCATTCTTTTTCCCTGCCAGAGGAACTTTCCGCTCTTTATGACCCCCAAGACCTCATTTTCTTCCCTTTTGCAGTCAAGAATATTATAAGTCCTGCCAAAATATTCCAAATCATGGGCATCCGAGCCGGCAATCCCTGAAAGGCCAAACTTTTCAGCAAAAATTTCCGCATTTTTGTTCGGGCCCTCAAAAAAGCACCTTGAATTAAAAACCTCTACGGCATCAATTTTTTTTGCAATCTTTTCCATATCCTCGGCCTCAAGATTTAGCCCAACAGAGGATGATTTCCTAAGCGAGTCAAACGGGTGCGGCAACATCAAAAAAAGATTATTTGCGCGGGCCTTATCTATAAGCTCAAAAAGCCTGAAAGGCAGATTACCCTCATAACCGAAGGCTATAATGTCGCCGTATTCGGTCTTAACCTCCTGTCCAACGAGCACAAGAATTTCGGGAAATTCCTTTTTTGCAATCTTTTTTGCCTCAATAGCGCCTTTTGTTGTATTGTGGTCAGTAATTCCCAAAACCTCGATTTTGAGCTTTTTTGAGAGCTTCAAAATATCCCTTGGCTCAACCAAAGAATCGTGCGAATATTTTGTATGGATATGGATGTTTGCGGTCAGCATTTTTTAAGTATCCTAAAAACTTCTGAGCTGTCAACCCTTTTTCCATAGGACTTCATTATCTCCTGACCCGCCTTTTCTCCGTGAAGTTTTTTGAATTCAGACACCAATTCTTCCAATTCCTTTCCGGAAATCAGCTCCAAGCCGTCTATTTTGCCGCTAATAATGACCTCCTCAAGAGCCTTTTTTGATATTTTTCTATCCTCAAGGGCAGATAATGCAAACTCAATATTTCTCTTTGGAACCGCTCTTCCATCCCTCTCCAAAGCCTTTTTAGTGTTTAAAATCAGGTCGGCAATTATTTTGGGCTCGACCCTGTATTTTTCAATCATCTCCTCAAAAAGGGTTAGGTGGCGGCTCCTTATAATCTGGGCGGCCATTTCCGCCCCAAGCCCCATTTCTGCAAGCTCCATAGCTCTATCCTCAAGGGTTTTTGGAAGCTTAACTGACTCAAAGAGGGATCTTATTGGCACTTCTGGCAGGTCGGGCTCAGGATACATCCTTGCAGAGCCGGGAAGCTTTCTTGCATAGCGCGTGCTCTCTCCGTCAACAAATCTCGTTTCTTCAGGGATGCCTTTTGGAAGTTGAGCTATCCTTTTTTTTATAAGCTCAAGGGCATCCCTGCATTTTTTTCCGCCAATTAAAAGAAACAAGTCGCCTTTTTTTGACTTAAGCTCTTTTTTAATTCTGCCATATTCTTCTTGGCTAACGCCGTACTTGGAGAATTCCTCATCCGAGTGCAAAATGCCTCCAATCCCAAAAACTTTAGCGTAATTGGCAATCTCCTTACCCAAAGTTATTTTTCCGCAATGCTCTTTGAAAATACCCTCAAAACCGGAAATATTAAGCCCTATTAAATCCCCTTCAGAGAGCTTTTTGAGCAGTTTTGAGCCGGAATTTCCAAAAAAGCCCGACATTTCAGCCGCATAAAATTCGGGTTTTTTTCCTTTCAGCAGGCCCTTAATCTTTAGCAAATCCTTTTGTCGGAGCGCTTCATTTTCAATTACCTTATCCAAAGAGCGGATGTCCTGAAAGCCCTTAATCTCTATCCTTGCGCCGCCCTTTATTGAAATATTCACATCCTGGCGGATTGTGCCTATGCCCCTCTGGACTTTAAGCGACCTTAAAAGCAGGCCAAGCTTTTCGGAAAACTCCTTGGCTTGCATTGGGTGCCAGATATCAGCTTTTGAGCTGACTTCTATTAGGGGAATTCCTAATCGGTCAAGGCGATAGGTGACCTTCCCTTCTTTTGACTCAACCATTGTGGCGCTTTCCTCCTCAAGCTGCATTTCCCCAATCCTTACAGGGCCGTAATCGGTTTGAATAACTGATTTTTCTGAGCCAATTCCTACAAGGGCGGTCCTTTGGTATCCTGTTGTATTGCTTCCGTCAATCACAATTTTTCTCATAATGTGGAGCGAATCAGGGACCTGCAGGTTTAGCATTTTGGCAAACTGAAGGGCAATTTCAAGGGCCTCGGAATTAATTTCTTTTGGGAAGTCTGAGTCAGATTCTATTGAACAGCAGTTGGGGTAGTGAAGATATACAAAATCTTTAGCCTTTTTGAATTCCTCCATTGCCGCTTTGTCAATCTTTCCTATTTCGCTCGCTGTCGGCCTAAGCCTGCGCGAAAATTCAAATACAGGGCAGGCTTCCTCAGGATTTTTGCTCTTAATCTCGGTGTAGTTTATCCCATTCGGCCCATTAAATTCAGTGGGGCAATTGCAAAAAAGCTTAGTAGAGCTGGCCAGCCTTTGGTGTATTTCAATCCCTACCTTAAGGCAATTTTCATCCTGCATAATAAACATCTCGAATTAGTTTATTTGGTATTATAAACGCTATCAGGCTCACCCTATCCTTGGATTAACTCTTATTGCGGCAGTTTCTTCCATTACATAAGTGTACTTTGTTACAATCTTTAGGCGGGCTTCAATCTCATCCACTCCGGTTCCCGGCGCGCTAAGATACAATACGCACTCTCCGGTTCGGCCGCCCCTCATTCTTGCCCCATCACACCCGGATTTATCAGAAACCTTTACTCCTCCGGCACCGTCAGTCACAACATCAACGGAAGTTATTGCATAATCCCTTAATTCCGAAGAGCTTGAAGATTTAGGATATCCTTTAGAATCAATATTATTAAACCTCAGCGTAACAGGAATCTTGTTTGAGGAGCCTATAATAAACACATTATCCATCAGGACATCCACCCTTATTGGTGCGGCGGAGTTCACAACCGAAAAAACGGCCTGCACAGGCTGTCCGCGCTCCCGATAATGAAGATATTTTGCCTCTGTCAAAGCAAGTACGGTTGCGGTTGTTTCGGTCTCATATTCATATTCAAATCGCACCCCTATCCTGAAAGTTTCCTGGCGTTTTACTTCAGGAACTGCAATGCCATCCCACTTAAAGGTATAAACATCCCCAATGCGCCCTATTTCAGGGTTTGGCCTAAGAAGAGGGTTGGTTGTGGATTTTTCTCCTGTAAATTTGTCCCATGCCAAAAGATAAGGAACGGCAGTAACGTTGGGTATATCCCTATCGCCCAGATTCTGGACTTTAGCCTCAATGTATATCGTATCTTTGGAGGCAACATGGTCGTATTCGGGCCTAAGATATACTATATTTAATCCCTGCCCCGAACTGTACATGCCCGCATCTCCTCCCCCCCCTCCAAGAGGGCTTGTGCAGCCGCTAAAAAATACTGTAAGGCACAAAAAGCAAAATACAAAAGAAAATCGGGGCATTGTCGCTAATTTCTGTCAATCAAAGGCGGGTTAACTGTTATCTGAGACCTGCCCTCAATTGCATAGGTGTACTCCGTAGTTATCTTTATGTCTGCCACTATCTCATCCATTTGGCCTTGAGGGCTCACCCGAAGCCAAATTATGCAGTCGCCGCTTTTTCCCCCTCTCATAGTTATCGGCCCTGAATTGCAGTCGCCCTGTTTATTAACCAAAGTCATTCCGCCGGTGTATTCAGTATCGACCTTTACAGAGGTGAGCTGGAATTTCCTTGGGTTGAACAAATCCGGGCCCGGTGTAGCGGGAACAGGATAACCGTCACTTATCGTATTAGTAAACTGCAGAGTCACAGGAACCTCCCTCTCTCCGGATTGAGGTATGATTATAACATTATCAATGTACACCTGCACATTAATCGGGCTGTTGGAATTCTCAATTGTCCTTGCCATAGGCGGGTTTTCTCCCCTTTCCATCAAGCCCAAATACTTGGCCTCGCTTACCGCAAAGACCTTTGCGCTTGTTTGGGTCGCATAGTCATAATAGAACCTCACCCCTAATGGGAAGGTCTCCTGCTTTGACACTCTCGGGGCGATAACTGTCCATGTAAAATCACAAACTCCTCCTAATGTGCCTGTCTGCGGGTTAGGGCGCGTCATGGGCGGGCAGTCATCCCTAATCACATCAAAGCCCGGCCAAGGCAAAAGGAAGGGCTCTGCTTTAACATACCATATATTCCTATCCCCCATATTCTGCAGCCTTGCCTTAATTGTAACCGAGTCGCCAGACATAACATAATTATAATCCGGGCGGATTTCCCTTATAACAAGGCCCTGCCCTGAGCTGTATAATCCGTCTCCTGAGCCGCCCCCTCCAAGAGGGCTTGTGCAACCGCTAAAAAACACCATTGAAATCGCTAAAAGAACCGTTAGGTAACCTTTCATAATATAGATACACTCATATTTATATTAAAAAGAAAAACTAAAATCAGTAGTTTATAGGTGTGCATTCAGGGCCTTCTGCCTCAAATGTTGCCCTAAGGTTCCATTCTACATGCTTTCCGTCTGCCAGAGGGTGAAACTTCGTGTCATTCACATTTATCAGTATCGACCTGCCTGCGCTTTGGAACTGCAGACCGCTAAGGCATGTTTGTTCCTGAACCGCTCTTGTGCAGTCCTGATGAGGGGCCCCTGTTTCAATAATATTGCACTGTATGTATTCGGGGTTGTCCGGGTCAAGCTTCTTGATTATCTCTTTGCACAAATCCTTATAGGCAATCTGTATCTTTAGCGCATCCGGCTGGTCGCAGTTTTCGGCCATTGAGCTTGTTATAATACTTAGCCACTTATTATCCTCAAAGAGATCCTGGAATGTATTTAAGTGGTGCGGTATTCGGTTCATCCCTATGTCATTTATCTCAAGCGGACCTTTGTGCGCAGTAGGCACCGGAAAATCCACTTCTATCTTCTGGTCCAAAAGCCCTGCCCCCATATGAAGGCAGTTTGTATGGTCGCAAGGCCCTTCCGGAAGCGCCACGCTAACGCATTTAGGTTCGGAAACAGTTATCTCCTTTTCTTTAAGGAAAGTATCCTCCTGAAGCGCCACGATATAGGTATCCACATAGCTCTTAGTCACATTTCCCAGAGCCGCCAAAAATTCATCATCACTGACAGGCTGAGGCCTTCCATTGCAGCACCAATAAGTTACTGCTTCAAGCGAGCCTCCGTTTCTGGCAATATCCAATTCTGCATTAAGCGCGCTGAAACGAAGATTTTGCAGCACCATAGCTTTTGTATATTCAAGCTTCTGCACTGAGTCATCCTGCTGGTATTTTCCGGCGGTGGTCTCCACTACTTCAGAGCCGATTTGCGACTGGTAACTTAGAGCCCCAAGAACGCCAATAACACCAACCAAAGCAACAATTCCTATCACTGCATACGCTACGCCTTTTTTGAGCTTAGTCATAATCATATCCGCTATTTAAATATATACTTCGGCGAACCTGAAAATATCTGCGCCCAAAAACATGCGCAGGCCCTAAGACCAACTGGAAACCTGAACTTCCACAAATTTTCCCAGGTTTGTAACAGGTATAAGGTTTGTGACAACATGCAGATCTTTATTTTTAGGAGGCACGGTTCCCGCCTCAAGGTAAGGTATGCGATTCACATTGATACTGACAATTATATCCTTTATCGCTGAGGCTGCATCGGCAACAGACTTTAATTCATACATTTCACCTCCTGTTTTTTCCGCAATTTCTTCCATATATTCCACGAGAACACCTTTGTTGCAAGGACAAATACCCTGCCCTCCCGTGGACAAATCAGTTCGGCTACAGCTAGAACCCTGATATATCACAATACACCCGTCCGCTTTAAGCGGAAAAACCATTATATCATTTTCAGCCGCCGCTTTTATCCCGATATCAAGGCGATTTCGGTTAAGGTTTGTAACACTGCAGGCCGTATTTGTCCCCCGGCTGCTGCAGGGCAGTTCATCAGAAACAATTATTGCAAGCTTGACCACAAACTCCCCCCAGCCATATCCCCCTGTGCTTTGGTAAGGGCCTGACTCAATTGCGCACTCAAGGCCCCTTCCCCAATCCTCATCCGTTGCCCCGGATCCTCCCCCGCAAAGGTCGCATTCTTTAGGGTCATGGATTGAGCGGACATGGAAATATTCTGTTTCCCTATAAAACTCCCGATAATTAAACCTCACCGGCTGGTTATTCTCGTTTAGGATACAGCAGTCCGGAGTGCCGAGGAAAAATAGGGTCATTTTCGCATTCTTTCCTTCTGCGCGAAGCTCCTCGATTATATATGGGGCGCCTTCAAGAATATCCTTTATCTCGGGGCACATTGAGCCTGAAGTATCTGCAACAGCCACAATCTCTATATCCGCGGTAAGGTTTGGGAAGGGCACTCTCAAGTACCACTTGCCCTTTCCGTAAATCGCGTCAAATCTCCACTCAAGCTCTCGCTTGACATCCACATCCCCGACCCCGGGGCCGAAGTTAACGGTTGTGTTTCCAACCTTTGCGGAAATACCTAATAACTCAGTCATTGTTTTCCCTGTTTTAGGCTCTGTAGTATAGAGCAGGGAATTGACTCCTGCCTTAAAGCTCTCAAGGTCATGCCTTTTTGAAATCTCTGTTGCTGAAGCAGTGCTTCCTTTTGTGGCGCTCGCCCCGAAATAAAATAGGAGACCCATTATCGCAATAGCAAGTATCACCACACCAAATATTTCAAAGGTCTGCCCTTTTTGGTTTCTTGTTTTCATGTTTCAATTATAAGCTTGTTTGGAGGTGAAAAATCCATTATAAGCCGATATGTCCCCTTTGAGCTTATATCCTTCATTTCGAGTTCGCATAATGTAGTTCGGCAGTCTTTATCTTTAAGGCCATAGCACAGCTTTCCGTCAATAATTCTCAAAGGATAGCTCAAATGAATCCTGGCGTTTGTTGTAGTCTCTCGCCCCATCTTTCCAAGCATGCAGGCCCGGTCAATTGCCCCTGCGGCGCGCTCAAGGTCCCCGCTTATTAAGGTAATCTTCATAACCCCCACTCCGACATGGCTTTCGGAACGCTTTAGGGCAACAGGCATGGAATAAACCATTTTGCTGTCATAGTGCCCCCCGGACATTTCCTCAACCCCAAATGCCCAAGTCAGTCCTTCTCTTGGGCCTCTGTTTGCCATCTCAATTTCAGTTATTTCCACACGGTAGCCGTATCCGTAGTTTCTTGAGCAAAGCGGCTCAATTCCGCGATATTTTCCGGAAAATTCCTCTAATTTAGATACATCAACAATATTTGCGTAAGCGCTTGATGATTGAGTTGCCCGGTAAGCAAGGCACTCTTCTGAGTTTGCAAGCAAAAGAAGAATATCTGTAGAGACCGCCATCATGTCAAGGCTTTTTTTTACATTCTCCTTCTTGACTTCATTTGAATTAAGAAACATGAAGAGGAAAAGCAGAAGCACAACAAGCATAAGCATTGCAAAAGGCTTTATAGTAAAGCTCATCTGCCCCTTTATTTTGCCCGCCTCACTCATGTTAAGCAGTTCTCAATCCCAATATACTGGCAAATGCCGGGCGGGCTTTCCCGATTTAAAAAGCAGTAGGAATCAGTAGAATCAGTATTGCAATTAAGCTCTCTGCCCTGATTTAGGTTTCCTTGCGAAGCCAGGCCGCCCATTCCGGATTTAGGGAAGGCATATCCCGCAGTAGAATTATAAGCGCCGCCAAACCCGCGCGCTGAGGCATCAATCTGAGGGAAGGCCCCGTAATCATTGTAGGCTATGCATAAGTGCCGGCACCAGGGGGTGCCTTCATAAGGCTCAATTGTATGGTGAGTGGCGTCAACCCTAAGCCACTTATCCATATTCCCCTCGCATGCCGAAAGGAGATGGTGCGGCGGCATTTCCGGGTCGCAATAGTAGATTACATAAGCATGCCTGAACTTAGAGCCTTCAGACCCGCCCGCATAGCTCGAAAAAGCCGCATATACATTGTATGGAGGAACTCCGAGCGTCCTCAATACGGATAATACTGCAACCGAGTGGTCCCCGCAAAAGCCAACCCCGCGGCAAAGAGAATCTATAATCAGGCTGTCGCATCCCCTTCCGCAATAAAGCCCGCAGCAGCTCGCTGAAGAAAGATTGTAGTCCCGATTGGATTCAATTGTTTCTGTTGCCTTTTGCACAAAACTGCCATCCTGCTGAGGGGAACAATCTCCCTGCCTGTTTCTTATTGTCTGATATCTTGAAGCGTCAAAAGCAAAGCCGATAGGGGGCGGCATAAGCAAGCTCGCCTCAACCTGCTTTATATCCCATCCCCGCTGATCCAAAAACTCTATCGCCGCTTCTGAGCAAATCTCTATTGCGCCCTCAGTCCAGTACACTTTATTATCACGGTCCCCTCCTGTGTCATAATATGCGGGCGACTTGTCAAAATCTCCGGCCTCTCCTGTTTCGCAATATTCTTCCCGGACTATATCTGAAGCCGCCTCGCAATCTTCAGGACAGGTATATTCATTTTCCCAGTGCCGAGGGTTTGCATATATATCCCAGAAAGAATTGGATCCGAATAGCTTGGCAACAACCGGGCTTACCTCACAAATTTCATTTCCGCAGCATGCCGGCTTACTTGGGTCTGACGCATCAGCGCAAGTCAGGGTTCCCGGACAGCACACCCCCTTAGTTACATCATTATAGCAGCAGGGCAGACTGGCGCAGCTCTCCTCTGGCATAGCGCACCTGAACTCGCATCCAATATCATCATGGCAGTCGGGGTCGCATATATTCTCATCCATGTAGCAGTCAAGGTCGCAAATCCCATCTTTAGGCAATTTAACAATGCTTTGCTTTTGGCCGATTTTGTTGCAGTAGGAATGCTCTTTTGGATAACTTTGCCTGTTGCTTGAGCCGCAGGTGTAATAATTAGTATGCTCACAAGAGCCCCCCTGGTCGCAACAGCAAACCATCCATTCTTTTTGGCCCTTTATATATTCATCGGCCTCGTCTTGAGACACATGCTTGTTTTTGTGCTGGGCGCAATCCGCCCCAAGAGAAAAATCATTCTGATAGCAATAATTCACACCGGTCCAGCCATTTAATCCATCTAAACAGACAAATGCGCCCCCATCACGCTCAAGAGGCTCTCCACAGCAAATAAGTCTCCGGTCGCCACCGCAACGCCAATTCGTGTTTGTTTCGCCCCAACCTCCTGCGCAATCCGTCGAGGGGTCGCAGGAATATTCCGGGTTTTCCTGCACCCTTATTTCAAATATTCCGCTTTTTTCAGCGCATCCGGTATAGCAAAATCCGTCAGGAAAATCCTCAAACCCATCTCCATTATTGTCTATTGGAAGGCAATCGGGGTCGCAGACTCCGTCCGCGCCTGAAGTTCCGTTATACATAATCTTGCAGTCCAAATCGCACACTCCCTTCACTATGCCATCGCAATCAGGGTCGCAGATTCCGTCAGAAACAGAAGGCTGTATGCAGTCAAAATCGCACACATTCGACCTTTCATTTCTGTAGCAGTCAGGGTCGCAAATTCCGTCCCCGCTTTTTGAACAGTATCTGCTGCACACAAAGTCCTCATCTTCAGTGAGGCAGTCGGGGTCGCAGATATATTCTAAAAGGCATTCAGGATCGCAAACCCCATCCCCAAGGCGGCACGCGCATTTTTTCGGGACTATCGTAATCCTGAGGTCCTCCCTGTTTTTTACAAAGCAAAGCTCTCTTGGGTTCTCAAAAAAGTAAGGGCCTGAATTAATCAGCCCGGAATATGCCTGCTGGGCGCGTCCCTTATCATGGTATACCGTAACCAACTTGTGGTCGATTGAGAGGTTTATATCCATGCCTTTTGGAATCTCAAGGCCAACCATCTGGGAGCCCGCAAGAGCCCCGATACGGTCAATTGTTGCGGCAACATCCCTTGCAACAGGCTCAAAAGAAGATGCGTAGGTGCGGTCGGCAGAATCAATAAAAAGCCCCTTTACAATCATTATAATAAGGATAAATGACAAAACAAGCGTGAATATATTTATCATGCTCTCGGAAAGGGAAGCGTCGCCCCTCAGGGATTTACCGGATTTGGATTTACTAAACTTCCTAATTTTAATTCCCCCTGTGGGCATAATAATTAAAGCAATGCTTATATAAAGTTCAAAAAATTGCGCGATAGCCTACCAATAGGTATGATTGCGCGATATCCTACTAATATGTATGATTAGAACAATTATTATGGAAAAATTTTCTCCATGCGGCTATGCTTTAGGGTTGCCACAAAGAACTATTGCTTTTGTTCTCGCGGCCTTTTTCATACTTCCTTGCCTTTCTTTTGCAGATACCGAATTAACCGGCTGCAGCCAGATTACCCAATCCGGAATCTATACCCTTTCAGAAAACATAACAAATTCCCATAATGACATCTGCATCGAGATACTGGCAAGCAATGTGAAGCTATACTGCAACGGAAACACAATTGGCGGGGTAAATAAGCAGGGCTCCATAGGGATACTTGCCGCAAGAAACCAAATTGAAGCTTACAATTGCACCATAAAAAAGTGGGGCGCCGGGATTAAAAGAGAAGGGTCAAATATCGGATTTGATTTGGGCCATACTATTAGTGAAAACAAGGTGGGCGTAAGTTATGAATACGCGGAATCAAATGTACTGAGGGATTCTGCGATGGATAAAAATGAGATAGGGGTCCACCTGTCTTTTTCAAGCAGAGGGGAATTCTCAAACAATTTCTTTAACAATACAAAAAATACTGAAATAATAGGCATCGGCAGAAATAATTGGAACTACACAAGGGACAGCTACATGTCCGGAAGAATATATTCTGAGGGGCTTCAATCAGGAGGCAACTACTGGAGCGGTCCAAACGGAGGATGGTCTGAAAATTGCATAGACTCAAACCGGGACGGGTTTTGCGACTCGCCCTATGAGCTTGCTTCTGAAAATACAGATTACTTGCCTTTAAGCAATAAATATGTCCCGGATACTGTCCTTCCGTCCGTAAACATTGATTCTCCAAGAACAAACTCTATTGTCAATTCCACCAAAATAACCGCCACAATAACCGCAAATGATGATAGATATCGCTACACTGTAGTGCAGCTTTTGAGGGGGACTCAGGTTTTCAGCGAAAAAACCGTAAATTCCCCGGGAACATTCACCGTAGAGCTTATCGGAGGGGACGGGGGGTACTACAATATTTCAGCTACCGCTTGGGACTGGGACGGGAACTCAAAGACCATTATCTCCGAGAATATACTAACGCCTCTTGAAATTGGCTCCTGCCGCGACCTGAGTATACAGGGGGCGACATATTACCTTAAAAATAATATAGCCTATCCTCAGGGAAGCGGCTCGGTATGCCTTAACATCAAAGCTGACGATATTACTCTTGACTGCAAAGGAATGGCAGTAAGAGGGACGCTTTACGCGGGGCATACAATTTACGGCATAGCACTAAATGAAAGGAAAAGGGTGAAGGTCAGAAACTGCCTTCTTGAAAGCTGGGATTATGGAATCTTAATGCACACCTCAACCGAAAATGAAATATCAGGCTCCACCTTCCAAAACAACCGGGAAGCGGGCATTTATATGCACTCTTCGGGCAACAACAGAATATATAACAACCACTTTAAAGACAAGGCGGGAATTATTTTTGGGGGGCAGTATATTAAAAATTCCTGGAATATCGGCCAAACTATTGGAAAAAGAGTATATTCTTCAGGCAGATATATAGGGGGCAATTACTGGTCAGGGCCTACAGGAGGATATTCGGACTCATGCGAGGATAAGGATACAGATGGGTTTTGCGACAAATCCTATGACCTTGCAACAGCCAACAGCCCTATTCCTACGGGAAGCTTTATAGAGCGGCTGTTTTCCGGGCTATTCTTCTTTACACTGAACTCCGGCCTTGAAAAAGGGGTGAATGTGGACAATTTTCCCCTAAGCCCCAAGTATGTGCCTGACACCGCCCCGCCGATAACAACCGCAACCGCAAAGCTTCCAAATTCAAGCTCCTATGGGTTTGGAGAGTGGACAAGCAGTGAATATGTAACACTAACCCTTGCCTGCTCTGACGGCTACGGCTCGGGATGCAAAAGGACATACTACTGCACCGATTCTTCCAACTCATGCCTCCCCGGCTATATCTACAAAAACCCTATTAAAATTGAATTCAGCAAGGACTTCACAGAAATTGTATACTTCCGCTATTTCAGCGTAGATGAAGAGGATAATCAGGAAAAAGTGAATACCTCTATCATAAAAAGCGCCTCCTCTGCCCAAAAGCTAACCCTTGTCGGCCCTGCTGACGGCTCCTATACCAACAACAAAAGCGCAACCTGGAAGGTATCAATCCTAAAGCCTGAAGAGCTGGAGTCTGTCCAGTTCATAGTAAAGAATTCTACAGGCGGGCTTATCAGCAACCCTGTTTATAAACAGAACACGACCTATAACGCCACAATAACCCTTTTGGCTGACGGAAATTATACGGTAGAAGCGATATTTAATGACATTTACGGCGCGCCGCATCTGGAAGCTAAAATTGGGATAACCCTTGACACTAAGCCGCCGGAAATTACCCGATTTGAGCTCACCCCCGAATCGGTTTTTGTCGGGGAAACGATAACCTCGCTTTGCCGGGCAACAGACATAGGCAGGGGAGAATTTGCGGGAAGCGTTTCCGGAATTGATACTTCATCTGCCGGGACTAAGTCCGCCTTATGTGTTGCAAGCGACTATGCGGGAAACACAGCCCAAAAAAGCCTGGAATATTTAGTAAAAGAGCGAATATGCCGGGAAGGGGAATACCGCTGCCAGTCAAATAACCTTGAATTTTGCAGCAATAATGTTTGGGAACTCTATCGGGCATGCAAGGAAGGGGATGTATGCAATGCGCAAGAGAGAATCTGCAAGGCAAAGCAAACTCAAGAACCTCCAATTGTCGACCCGGGTCCCGGAAATGAGACAAAACCATCACAACCGCCAAAGCCATTAGAACCCAGCATTATATTTGCAGGAATAATACTTGGCTTTGTAATAATCACGGGAATGGCCCTGATTTATGTAAAAGTATTTTCAAAATCCAAAAAAGATTACACTAAACAACTGGCTATTATTGAGAACAAAGTGCGAGAGGCTGAAAAGAAGGGAAAAAATACTGAAGATGTCCGAAAGGAGCTTGAGACCGCAGAAGAAGAAGCCAATATCGGGCTTAGTGAAATGGTTGGTCCCAGGCTTAAAAAAATCAATAAGATGCTTAAGGAACTTAAATAGATTTTCAGGAATAGCTGCCCTTTATTGAGCGCTTTTTATAATTCAGCCCGGGATTGCCAAAAAAGCGGATTTTGAAAAGAGAAGGCCTGCGGCTATTTTATTACCGGCTCTGCTAAAGCAATTACCTTCTTTTCCCCGGTTTTTGTAATAGTATATCGGTAACTGAATATGTTTCGCTCTCCCATGAGGTACGCCAGCCTTGTGGCAAGGGTAACTTTTAGTGTAGGGGTCCCGACATAGGTCATATTTATCTCGCAAGGAAGTTCCCAGCACCTTTTAGGGAGATTGCTCTCGCCCGACATGAGCTGGTAGCATAAATAATTTCCCGCGGAAGTTTCTCTGTCGGATATAAGGGTTGAAACTTTATCGGGCGGAGGGCTTCTGTTAGATTTTGCAATATATACAGCCTTAACTCTTTCAGGTATGGATATTTCATGGGTTGTCCTTGAGCCGGCCCCTTCGCTCACGCAGCTTCTCCTAAGCGCCGCGTGCAGGTCGGACAATTCAGACTGGAGCATCTCATCGGCCCCGGTTTTCATCATGCTGCCAATAAGGGTATATCCTGCATAAAAGATAATAAGCCCGAATATAACGCTTCCAATAACCCAAATCCAGGAGGCCATACCTTTAATCCCTGATTTCCCTTCTAAAAGGCGCATTATCTAAATTAAATTTAGACTATATAAGCCTTCGCCGGCTATTCCAAAATTTCCCTTACCTTTACTGCCCTTTCCGAGCCCGAATAGGATATTTCTATTAAGGCTCTGTTATTTTCAACCTTCCACTTTAGGCGGTCCTGGTCCTCAAATGTTTCTGAAACGCAAAAACTGCAGTTATGCGGAGGGCATTCGATATTGGGTATGAGCCTGCAGTCAAGCTGCCTTGTTACGCTCAATTCCGTAACCGCTTCCTTTGAGGATATTTTGAGCTGGGAGCATATTGCCGAAGTTTGCTCAAGCCCGCTTCGGTGAATCTTCCAGCAGGATTCCACCTCTTTTGCAATTCTTGCCGATACCTCAATGCTGTCCCCGTAAATTTCCATTGCGTCTTTTGGGTCAAATAGCCCGCCCTTTCCGGTGATAAAAAGAAACATTATAAAAGCCACTCCAAGGGCGACAATAATATACATATAATCCGAAAGCGAGTCCAAGGAGCCTTCCATTTTATTTACAGACCGAGAAGCTCAAAGACCTCCCCGTCAGAATCTACCCCGACATATCTATAATAAAGTTCTCCCATAAATGTTTCGCCCCGAATATTAATCCTAACCTCCTGTATTATCCCGCCCTCGTGATGGGGGTATATACCCAAGCATTCAGCCTTGTCTGCAATAAGCCCCCGACCTTCATAAAAATTGCGGGCAAGAAAGATTGCCTCCTCGCATGAGAAAGGCATTTTGTAATATTCGCAGCTTTTTGATTCTTCATTGCAAAACATATCCTCGCTTGGGCACGGGCAGTCTATGCAGCAGGTCTCCGGAAACTCGTACGGGGCGCATATTCCGTCGCCGCACACCATCTCAATGCATTTTTTATGCTCTGTTGAGCAGTATTCTCCGGGCAGGCACTTGCAGTCTTTTGGGTGGTTAAAGCAGTTTTCCCCTTCATTGCACACTCCATCCGGGTAGGCTGATTTTTTATCCGGGTCTGGAGGTGTTTCAGTCGGGGTTGCCTTATATTCGGGATATGGCTCTTCGGCCTCAAGTTCGGACTTCACGCAAGACCACCTTCCGCCCACATTGTTGCAGACATAGCCTTCGCCGCATCCGCACTCGTCGGGATGCTCAAAGCAGTTTTTTCCAAATCCGCACCCTGCCCTCTCGCTATCCCCAAAACCCGCAGGCTCTCCTGACGAGAAAAAGACAATTGCAATAATTATGATAACAACCAAACCTATCGCGCCATACAGATATTTTTTTATGTCCTTTGGTTCCGAATTGCTTTGGCTTTCTGAGGGCTCAAAAATGGGCTCTTGTGTGGGGTAATCGGGATATTCGCGGTATTGGTCAGACAAAACAGCCATAATTAAATTGGAGGATATATATTAAGGCAGGGTAGAATAGATGTCTATAGTCCTGAAGCCTGGGAGGGCCCTTCATAAGCCGCCTTCCAGGCATTGCTTTTTGATGAGCGGCGCTTTAGCAAAAACGCCGCCAAAGCAACAAGTAGGATTAGCGCCAAAACCATTAGAATAATTTTGCCTGATGATTTATCCTGCCCCTCGGGGGCTGTCGGGTCTTTAGGGCCTATTGGAATTTCTCCTGAAGGCTGATATCCGCAATCTTGAAGGCAGTTTATTTCATTTTCTCCAAGTTCAGTATCGCAGTTCTCGTCATAGTTGCAAATATCTTTGCTGTATAATACTGAACTGCCCTTCATAATCTGGATTTTTGACATCTGCTCAAAGTAAGGAAAAAGCATATAACTTTCTATGCAGTCCAGCTCAACCTCCACTTCAAAAAAATCTCCGGTTTCAGGGTCTATTCCGGTCCCGTGAGTCAAAAATGCTAAGCCAAATTTGTGCTCAAAGACCTGCTGGTCTTGCCTTGAAATAAACGCAACAGAATATTCTCCAAAGCCGCCTTCTTCGTAATCAAAGCCCCACAATTTATGAAGCCCGTATTCATGCAGAATAACAGTATTATTCTGGCATACATCAAAGAGCAGAAAGTATGGCCTTTGCGCTTCCTCGGCAAGAGCATATCCGGGAAGTAAAATAAAAAGCGCAATGAGCAAAATAGGGTATCTCTTCATAATTTAACCATATTTATTATAATTAGCGTTCGCATTTTTCCATCCATTTTGCAAGTCCTGCCGCACCAGGCTGTGTTCCTATATATTCGTCCCTAAGGAAATTATATGCTGCCTGACCGAATTTAACCATTTTACAATAACTCATTATATATACCTGTTTCTCAGACATTGGCTGGCTACAATCAGGGCAGTTTGGTGGCTTATTCCCATATTTGGACCCAAAAATCGGATACATAGCCAAACATGCATGGCAGGCAACACCACAATTTACATGCCCTAAACCCATTGCATGGCCCAATTCATGTATCATAACACAACTTCCTGCTGTATTGCATACCCTGTTTAATGAAGCTGCCCCATCACCCGGTATTCCTGTAGCGCAACCAGCAATTCCGTTTATGCTACTTGGAGTAATTACCATAAACTTGTCGTATCTGACTCCAAGTTCCGCCTCCATCTTTCTTGCGCACCTCCTCCCCAGATCATTGCAATTTCCGCACATACTTGTGCATCGGGCTGAGGCTTCGGCCTGGCAAAGAGAAATATCCGCAACCCAAATTCTCAGCAAATCTTCCTTATTTCTGCATTCTCGAAATGGGGTCTGGAGCAGGAAAATATTTCTTAACTCCTCGCCTCTCTGGTTTAGCTGCTCCTGGCTTGTCACCCCCACAGGCACTATAAATACATCATAAGTGTCAGTTACTATGCAGTGGCTTCCGTTCCACCTAAGCCCGGGCTCACAGCAGGCCTTATTATAGACACTAAAGGATTTGTCAACATCGTTGCAGGCCAAGCCCTCCATGCACTGGCTGTCGCAACTGCACTGCGTTCCCTTTATATACCCAAAAGAATCCGAGCATCCGTAAACATCGCTCCCGCCACCAGGGCAGCAAACCTTTCCAAAATCCTCGCAGGATGCGCCTGCAGAAGGGCAGTCTTCAGGGCAGGTTTCGCAGTTCTCATGGGCCTGAGGGCTGCATATGCCGTTTCCGCAGCACTCGGTCAGGTTATTAAATCCCCTAAACCCTTCCGGGCAGTCGGGGTCTTTGTCAAGCCTTGTGCATGCCATTGAGCAAAATCCGCTGCATATCCCGTCACAGATGTAGCAGGCGGCGTCAAGTAATCCACTGGGGTTTGCATCTGTTATTTTTCCGTCGCAGTCGGGGTCGCATACAGTATTATTTATTGCGCAGTCGGGGTCGCATACCCCGTCAGAGACCCCGTTTGAATTTGGGTCGCAAATCCCGTCATAAATCTCCCAATTCTCCCATACGCAGTCAGGGTCATAAGCCCTTCTGGGGCTGATTTGACTTGAGTAGCAGTCGGGGTCGCAAATTCCGTCCCTGTCGGCCGCAGTTATCTTTCCGTCCCCGTCAACATCAACGCAGTCAAGGTCGCAGGGGGCATCGTTTCTTACGCCGTGCTCATAGCATGCGGGGTCGCAAATCCCTTCCATATATGCGCACATTGCCTGGCACTTTCCGTCATAAGGGTCGCAGCCTTCCTCAATCAATGTCAGCACCAGATCATTTTTTGGGGTTCCCTTAAATGAAAGCTCAACTATGTCCCAGGTCTTTATCGGGTGATATCCGGGATTTGCCCTGACAAGCACCGCACCTATTCCCAAAGAATCAATATCTGAGCGGTAAAATACATGCTCTCCGCTTTTTGCAATTTCGCTGGATACCATGATTTCAGAAATATCATCCCTTGTCAAAGAGAAGCTTGTCTGAAGGGTTACTGATGCGTTTTTGCAGTCACCCCTTGAGGCGGCCTGAAGCACTGACTGAAACTCGCTTACCGAAACCAACTGCCCGTCATATTCCTGGCATAGGTCATAGCTCTCCCCCGGCTTTATTGAGTCTGATGCATCCCGAAATATTCCCCTAAACTTTTCCTCTGCCCCTACATTTACACCCATGGATGAGAGTATCCCTATTGCAACACCAATCGCAACAAGGGTTATAATCATCAGGGCAACAGACTCTACATCCATTATATTACCTCCACCCTATGGTGAAATGCATCATACTTAATAACAATTGTTAGGTCTGAGCCTTGGATATCCCCTATTCTCCAAAAAAGGCTGTTTTTGTCGCCGCAGTCAAAAGACGCCCCTATGGATTCTATATGGTTATTTGGCAGGTCCCGGCACAGGTTGTTTTGGGCAAGGTGGGCTGAAAAGCTAAACTCATTTATAATTTGGGGCGAATCCCTTACAAAAAGCTCATAGCAGTGGTGGGTTTGGCCTCCCCGGCCCCGGAAGTTTCCGTCCCAGCAATTCATAATATAATCAAAAAGCAAATCATCAGTAAGAGGCTCGTCTATTACAAGCCTTCTTGTCTCTTTGTGAAGCCCGCAATGGTCAAGGTCGGGCTTTAGGCTGGAGGGCACAGGCAAAGCTGAAATAGATTTCCCAATCATGCAATAAGACTGGGCAGTAACGCTTGGCGCCATATTAGAAAGTATCGCCAAAAACAAGCCTACCGCAAAAAGCGAGATTATAAGCTCCGCAATTGTTTTGAAAGCGATACCTTTCATAACCTTCATAATATTGTAAAGGCTTGTTTTATTTGTTATTTCCGCTCATCTTTAATCCATAATTCTAACCAAAACAGGCCAATTCCGGTGGCGGCCCTATTTTCTAAATTCAATACTCTGCTTAAAAACCCTCAACTCACTATTATCTTATCGCCGAGATCCTTGAACTCAATTTTTAAGTGGGTTTTGGACAGGTCTGTTTGGAAAACCAGATTTTGGGCAACCCTCCCCCTAGTCGCCCCCCTTATTGCCGGCTCTGAAACAAAGCCGCTAAACTGAGAGTCCGCCATCAATACATAGCAAACAATATCCTTTTGCTCAACTTCGGGAACTTCGGTCATTGTGTCATAACAGCTTTCTATAAATTGGGCAATGCTTCCGGGAGTATAGTGCCCCTGCTCAACTGTTTGGGGAAAGTCCACCTCCAGCTTTTTGTCGTCAAACATATCGCTGACTCCTCTTTTTGCATCATCAGAAAATCTTATAAAAAGCCCGATGACAATTGCCGCAACAACAAGGATTATCACAAACTTTACCACCACATCAAGGGCCATCATGCCTCTTGAGCCTGCCATAATATCTATCCCTATAAAATATTATATTCTTGCCTTATTTTTTGCAGATTAGGCATATTTACTTTGAAACAGACTTCCCGATTACGATGGGATTTGAGAGAACTGTCTTTTTGAAGCCGTTTGCAGGATAAATTACCCTTGAAAGAGAGAAAGAATATTCTCCGCCCAAGCCCACTTTAGGCACGATTGAGTACACAAAAACACGGGTTTCCTTTGGCTCAAGCCTTCCTATATGCCAGGTCAGCTTTATATCATCCCCCTTTCGCGTGATTTTGGCGGGCTTTACCGAAAACTCATTTTTAATCCTAAACAGTGGCTGGACAAAGTCCTCCAAAGAAATAGATGCAATCTCTTTATTGGTCTTGTTTATTATCTCAAGGCACACCCTTATCTCCTCGTCCCCTTTAATCCTTGAAACTTTCCCCATAAGCGACTTTTTTAAGGCAATATCCTTTTTGGAGACCGAATATGCCATAACCCCAAAAAACAGGGCAAGGACAGCCAAAAGAAGCAAAAACAGATAGTTATATGCGCAGTTTATTGTTTTTTCTTCCCCCGGGGCCAAAACAAAATTCCAGGTGTACATATACCCCCCTTCAGACACCGACTTCAGGCTACCTTCGGAAGGTTTGAAGAATGGGTCTTTTGAGGCCTTAACAAACACAGAATATGCCCTTTGCTCTAAATTCGGGCCTTTATTGGTGAATGTTGCTTTTAAGCCCGACCAGACAATATAATCCCAGGATTCTTCCTTGACCTCAACATAGGTTGCGCTCAGTTGTGTGTGGAGCAGGGTATCTGTGTATACAGCCGCCCCGTTTCTAAGAAGCTTAAATTCTGCGCGGTATTCGCCGGGGCCAAACCTGACAGGCTCATTAAACGAATTTGAGCCTGCCAAAAAGCTCTTGGAAAATTCCCTTATAATCAGGCCTTCAGAATAGACCTGCACTTTAAGCTCAAGGGGCTCGGAAAGGTATGCTGAAATGCTGATTCCGCTATCGCTGAAGGACGCAAAAGTAACCACCGGTTGGGCGCCCAAAGGCAAAAGCTCAAGAATTATTTCCTGCGTTTTTTTGTCAAACCGGGATTCTGAAATAATTTCTAGAGGGTAGGTTCCGGGAGCATCTCCTGCCCTCGGAGTGGCAATTACCGCCACGCTCAGCCTCTCGCCGGGCTCAAGAAGCACCTGAGAGTCCCTTAGGGTGAGCCAATTATGCCACCCCTTGATATATAAAGTATAGATTGCGGGCTCTTTATTCGGGTTTTCAACCGAAAAATAGAAAGCGGTGCTTTTTTCAGGCTCTACCGTTATTGTTGCCCCTGACGCAAAAGTCGCCCCAAAGGACAGATAGAGGGCCAAAAGGGCAAGAGAACATAAAATTAAGCTATTTAATGGCGTTTTCCCCATGATAATTATTAGGATTATCCATATATATTACCTATATTAATTTTTGGTATCTACTATAATGATTGAGCCTTTCAAAAAGGCAATGAAGTGGCACAATGAAATTTGCCACGAAACAGGAATGCTTAATGTGAGGAAAATGTGCAACCGCAGAATTCTGGTTGATCCTGCCAGAGGTCACTGCTATTAGAATTCGACTAAGCCATGCGAGTATTATGGTTTTTCCTTCGGGAAAGATTGTAGTGCGGACTGCTCAGTAATACATAGCTAACCTGCCCTTAAGCCCTCCATAATCCCGGGAAACTGGGGATAAACGAGGATATAATAGGAACTCTGGAACGAGCCTATTTGAATTAAGGATGGGGCTATGCCCGATTAGGTTGTTGTTTGGGGTAAAAGCCCAACAAGCCATTGATCGGTACCGGTGGTGAGAGCTAGAGCCGGGAGATGGACTCTGAGACATGAGTCCAGGCCCTACGGGGCGCAGCAGGCGCGCAACCTTTACACTGTACGAAAGTGCGATAGGGGGATTCTAAGCGCTTATCAGCAATGGTAAGCTTTTGCCAAGACCAAAGCCCTTGGCGAATAAGTGGTGGGTAATACGGGTGGCAGCCGCCGCGGTAATACCCGAGCCACAAGTGGTGACCGTTTTTATTGGGTTTAAAGCATCCGTAGCCGGCCTGATTAGTCCATGATTAAATCTCTTGCTAAACGAGAGGCTGTCATGGATACTTTCAGGCTAGGGACCAGGAGAGGTCAGAGGTACTTTTGGGGTAGGGGTGAAATCCGTTGATCCTAAAGGGACCACCGATGGCGAAGGCATCTGACTAGAATGGCTCCGACGGTGAGGGATGAAAGCCAGGGGAGCGATCGGGATTAGATACCCCGGTAGTCCTGGCTGTAAACGATGCCCGCTTGGCGTGAGTCGGTTTGTAGGGACTGATTCGTGCCGAAGAGAAATCGATAAGCGGGCCACCTGGGGAGTACGGTCGCAAGGCTGAAACTTAAAGGAATTGGCGGGGGAGCACATAAGGGGTGCGGCGTGCGGTTTAATTGGACTCAACACCGAGAATCTTACCAAGGGAGACAGCAGGATGATGGTCAGCCTAAAGGGCTTACCTGACAAGCTGAGAGGAGTTGCATGGCCGTCGTCAGCTCGTGCCGTGAGGTGTCCAGTTAAGTCTGGCAACGAGCGAGATCCACACTCTTAGTTACCGCCGAAAGGAGTACTCTAAGAGGACCGCCGGCGCAAGCCGGAGGAAGGAGTGGGCAACGGCAGGTCCGTATAGCCCGAATCTCTTGGGCTACACGCGCGCAACATTGGTTGGGACAGAGAGTTGCAACACCGTAAGGTGAAGCCAATCCCTAAACCCAACCCCAGTTCAAATCGAGGGCTGAAACTCGCCCTCGTGACGACGGAATCCCTAGTAATCAAACGTCATCATCGTTTGATGAATATATCCCTGCTCCTTGCACACACTGCCCATCAAGCCATCTGAATAGGGTCTTGAGAGAGATTCTTCGATTTCGTAGAACCAATCTTGGGCTTTGTAAGGAGGGCTAAGTTGTAACAAGGTAGCCGTACGGGAACGTGCGGCTGGATCACCTCAATTGAAATCTAAAAAGGTTTCAGTAAAAATTGAGGCCTCACATGCATTAAATCCTGTTTCGTGGCGCTAAAACTTAATATATCTTTTGGCGAGATTTTTCGGGCTGTTGCCCAAGAGCTTTCCAAAAAAAGCCTTTTTTATAAAAGAAGTATCTTTTTTATGGCGGAGAATACTTATTTGGGGCTTCTTGCAATATTGTTTGCCATATTCATTTTCGGTATGATTTTTGGGACAGACCCGATGAAGCTTCTTGTAATCCTTGCAATCGGCGCCCTTGTGTTTCTTCTTATGACCATAAAGGACACAACCGTCATAATGGGGCTTGTTGTGCTTATATTTGCGCTCCTGTTCTATTTAATGTACCCTATACAGGGAGTTGCCCAATTCCATTTTTCCGCTTCCGAGGACTATTTTGGCGGGGTGCTATTAATTCTGATTGTAATTGTAGGATTTGTGCTGGCCTATAAAGCGACAGGGAAGTAATAATATTGCTGTTGGCAAATCTATCTTAAAACTCCTTATATAAAATCCGATCAGGTTAAGAAATGTTTAAAAAGTCAAAATAACTTAATTATATCTCTCAGGCAGATATCTTACTAATCGAGGCTTGCCCTCAACAGTATATCCTGCTAAAACACGCTCTAAGGCGAAACATCCCAGACCACAAAGGGTATCTATTGGATTTGCCTTTATGCTCTCACTTACCTCATGCCATGTGCCCGTAACACCCAAATTAATTCCATACATCATATATTTATATGCAAAAAAACTATAAATAAAGATACCTTTGTTTAAAGGTATCTTCCATTTTTTATTTTAGATGCCTTTTCGAGCCTAAGTCCAGAATAACGACCCCAAAACATAAAAAGATCCGCTAATAAAGTAAGGTTAGCAAAACAAGGCAAACTAAGCCTATTTCAGCCTCTCAAGGCCCGATTTTGATATATACTCAAAGCCTTTTTTTGTCAAAATCCGCCCTTTTTTGGCTGTTTTTGACTGCTCTACAAGCCCGCCGGCCTCAAGCTGCTGCAAAATCACCCTGAGGATTTTTGTTGAGCCCGGAAAGACTTTGTCGGTTTTTGAGCCACGGTTTTTCCTGCCCCCAAAATGGTTTGAAAGCCTTTCTGCACCGATTGGCCCGTTCAAATAAACTTTTCTAAGGACCGATGCGCTTCTCAACTGCCACCAGTTGTCCTGAATCGGGACTTTTTCCCTTGAGACTCCTGTCTTTACAAATCGCGCCCATTCGGGCATCTCTGCGATTTTTTCCTTTTTTAGCTCTTCTGAGAGCTTAACCAGTTTCCTTCCTATCTCGTCCATTTTTCTTATACGGGTAACGCTTAATATTACTACAATTAAAACATTTTATATCCACTGTCTTTGTGCTTTTATTTAAAAGGACGCTGCAGGTGCGTCCGGGAACCAAAAGCATATTGCACTTCTTGCAGAATTTGCGCTTTAAGCCCCTTTCTATAGGCTCCTGGGCTTTCATGGCGATTTTTCGGGCAAGGCGGACATACCTTTTGGCCCTCTCGGAATTGCCCCTGTTTAGCTCATACTCTGCAAGCTCAAAAAGGATTTTGACCCTATCCCGGGCGATTTCTTTTTTTGGGGTTGGCATAACTAATTGAGGCTAAATATGGCTAATTAACAGCAACTCTTTCCTAAATCTAAAAAAAGCCCTTTGATAAAAAACAATATTATGGCAATGATTGCATTTCACTTCTCGGGAAGCTATCGGAAGGCGATTTTTAGCGGGGCGAAAACCTGCACTGTGATGAAAGGGGAAACTGCATTTAAGCAGGGGCAGGAAGTTTTGCTCTATATATCCCAAACAGAGCGGCTTTTTGACGGGCGGCTTGATGAGAGGGTTGGAAAGGGGATAATTGAAGAGGTGAGGGTGAAAAAAGTGGGCGAACTGACCCAAAAAGATGCTCTTGAGAGCGGCCACAGAAATCTGGCTCACTTAAAGGAGGTCATGAAAGATGCTTACGGTTTTGGGGATGACGGAATAGTCTCTTTTATAAGGTTTAGGGCGGTTTTTGAGTAGGGGGGCATGTATTGCTTGATATGTCTTAGCAATAGCCAATAAGCCTAAAGGACAGGCAGAAAAGTCAAGACCTATATGCAAGACAAAGCCAAAAACAGTTATACCAAAGCAACCCTAAAGCTTCAATTAGGGTCCCTTATAGAGTTCAAACCCTTTACCTAACAAAGGCCCCACAATATCCCCTGGCTCTCCATCAAAGCCATAACTTTTCATAATTTTATCAGATTCCCTAAACAAGACATCACTTTTATCCCCAAGAAAAGGGAAAATTTTACGCTTATCAGGACATATGAAGTATATCTCGCCCGCTGAATAATCTTTTCCGGGGACATAAATTTTCTGCTTTATTACAAACTCTTCATCACCCAAACTAAAGCACTCTCCGCCGAGATCTCCAATATTGCACATCACAATGCCTCTCCAAGGCAATCCAAGGTCACTTACCTTAAAGAAACAAGGGTCGGCCTCATTGAGCATAATCTCTATTGGATCCCCATACACAATTTCCCCCGAGTAATAAAGATTTATTGAGCCAGACATAAAATTAGCTAATTATAAGCTTAAATTATGGATAAAACCTACAGCGCCGGCGGAATTGTGCTCAATCCAAAAGGCGAGGTTTTGGTTGTCAGCCAGAACGCAAACTCCTGGTCGCTCCCAAAAGGCCACATCGATTCCGGGGAGTCGGCAGTTGGGGCAGCAAAAAGGGAAATCTATGAGGAGTCCGGGGTTAGGGACCTTGAACTTATAAAGGAGCTTGGAAGCTATGCCCGATATAAAATCGGGCTTGACGGAGGAGATGACCGCTCCGAACTCAAAATAATTTTTATGTTTCTCTTTAGAGCCAAGCAGGAAAAGCTAAAGCCGATTGATAAGCAAAATCCAGAAGCAAGGTGGGTTTTGCCAAAAGAAGCCGAAAAACTCCTTACTCACAAAAAGGACAGGGCGTTTTTTAGGAAGTGGTCAAAAACATTATGACCGTCTAAATTTTCTTTCCAGAGAGCTTCTGATGGATTCTGGTGACCCAATTTCTATACCCTCATCGGAAGTTTGCCTGCTGACAGGGGTACCAATTTCAATAGATTCCTCAGTCGGCATTATCCCAATATCATCACTATACTCATCCGGGGGCTTTCCGATTTCGATTAAATCTAATTCCTGAGGCTCACCCAAAATGATCTCCTCTAATTCTTCCAGTTCCAACCTATTCTCAGAATATTCCTTTATCGCATAAGCGGCGGCTATTACGAGAGGCCCGCAATTGTAGCCGTCATTCTGGGTTCTCCCCCTTCTGCGAAGAAAATCAATTACCTCTTTTGGAGTAGGGCTTTCTTTGAAATATTCTTCAAGGAATTCCATATCAGACAATTTATTTGTGGAACCGTCCGAATTATATATCTCTATCCCTTCTTCTCTTTTTTTGTAATACCGCCTATCTAGTTTTGGAGAGAGGGCAAGCTTCATGATATCTCCCTCGACACGGATTGTAGTTTCTACAATCCCCCGTAATGGGTCATATACTAATGCCCTATATTCGTTGTCTTTGACCTTCTTATAATCCAATATTAGCCTCCAGTGAGAACCAGTACGTGCATATGCCGCTTCAATGCCGTAATCCTCTGAAGCCCTTCGCATATCGAAGTTGTCAAACCAAGTTTTCGCATCCAGAGATCCTCCGGGACGTTTATAGGCACCCTTGGAAATATCCCCCTGTAGCCTTTGTCTAACCGACCCCGCAGTTAATTCTCGCATAATTAAATACTATTATAAAACCTCTTTGATAAATAAAATTCCCTCCAATTAAATTATAGCCAATGGAAATTAAATCTATAAAGGCGGATTGGATTGCGGATTGCGAGCTAAATAAGACTGTCGGGGTATGGATTAAAACCGATGATGGCGTATTTTTCGGCTCGGCTCCGCAGGGAACTTCTGACGGGGACTATGAGGCGGTTGCCCTTCCTGTTGAGCAGGCAATTGAGAAAATAAGAAACGCTCTGCCCGACATTATTAACTTCAGCCCGGCGGATTTGAGAAAGCTTGACGAGTATCTGATGCACTATGGAGGGCCAAGAATGATGCACTTTGGGGCAAACGCATCGGTTGCCCTCAGCTCGGCATGGGCCAAAATGGCCGCAAAAGCGAGCGGCCTGGAACTGTATGAATATTTTGCCAAAGAGTTTGGAACAGAAATCAAAATGCCTGTCCCCTGCTTCAATATCGTAAACGGAGGGCTTCACGGGGCGGTTGATTCTCAGGGAAAGCCCTATAACCCTATACAGGAAATTATGCTTATCCCTGCAAAGGCGGAAAGCTTTGAGGAAGCCTACTCCAAGTCAATGGAGGTTTTTGGGTGGCTCAAAAAAATCACGGGGGAAACACTTGTCGGAAAGGAAGGCGGAATTTCCCCAAAGTGCGGCCTGATAGAGTCTATCCTCAAAATAAAGGAGGCTATTGAATGGTCGGGGTATGAGGCCCGCGACTTTCGGCTGGCTTTGGACTGCGCGGCAAGCGAGTTTTTTGACAGCTCTATTGGAAAATACACTCCTGTTTTGGGTGGCGAGCCAAAAGATGTTGAGGAGATGATTTGCTTCTATCGGGAGCTTTTAGCAAATTCACCGATTTGGATTCTCTCAATTGAAGACCCTTTTGAGCAGAACGACTTTGAGGCGTTTGCCCGATTCACTTCCGAGTTTAAGGAGGTAATTTCTGTGGGCGACGACCTTTATGCAACACAAACCGATAGGGTGAGGCGGGGGGCAGAATACGGGTCTACAAATGCGGTTTTGGTTAAAATCAACCAGAACGGGACTGTTAGCGGAACCCTTGACACTATAAAATATGGGCTTGGGCGGGGGATGATGCACATGGTTTCGCACAGAAGCAAAAGGGCGCCAAATGACTTCATAAACACCCACCTTGCAATAGCTGTCGGACAGTTCATAAAGCACGGCTCGTCAAGAGGCGAGAGGGTCGAGGTCTATAACGAGCTTTTGAGGATTGAGCGGGAGGCGAAAGAGAGGGGAGAGCCGATTCCTTATGCCGGGGCTGAGTTGGTTCGATAAATCCGTTAAGCCACCTAAATATTATATCCTCTCCTTAACCCAAAACACCAAAACTTACAAAATGATTCTACTTCCTTATTCCGAACAAGTACACTAATACCTCCTCTTCTTCGCGAAGCACTCCTTGCATAAAACTTCCTTCCCCTCGGTCGGCTTGAACGGAACTTCGCATTCCTTGCCGCATTTGGTGCAGGTTGCCTTGTGCATTTCTCTGGGGCCTCCAAAGCTTCTTGAGCCTCCGAAGCCGCCGGGCTTTTTAAAACCGGATTTTCTCTCTTCCATTTAATAATATGCATTTATTCCTTAGTTATATGAGAATTTTCCTGCCCTTCATTAACTTTGATATATATCGCGATTATAGGAAGGACAAAAGCCGCAGCCAGTATTATAACTGCCCTCAATCCGTAAGTATCTGCCACAAATCCTGCTATTACCGGCGCGAAAACCCCTCCAATCCCAAAAGCCATCTCCCTTAGAGAACCAAGAGTCGCCCTTATATTTGACTTGGCATAACGCTGGAAAAAGGAAATTGAAGTGGGGGCATAAAGAACATCAGTCATCGCTGAGATAAACCAGAGCGCAATAAAAACCTGCCAGTTTGGAGAAAAGGCAAGGGCCAAGGAGGAGAACAAAATAAGGGTAGTTATGGCGACAAGCGCCTTTCTCTCGCCCCCAAACCGCCTCATAATAGGGGAGCTGAAATTCGGAACAATTACACCCACTAGGGAATAAAGCGCGTATGCCGGGCCAACATACATAAGCGGGATTCCAAGCTCACTCATAAAAGGCGGCCAAACAATATTCATCATACTGACAATAGCCGTAAGAAATGTCGCAACCATCAAAAACTTCAAAATGGGGTGTTTCCTTGAATAATTTACCCCCTCTATTGAAACCCTTAAATTTTGGCCAAAAAGCCCCCTTATTGATTTTGGTTTCTTGCCCCTGAAGTCCTCTTTTCCAAAAACTATCAAGAAAACTGAGAGGGTAATCAAAACAGCCGCCGCAATGTACCAGAGCCAGGTCATCGAATATTTTGAAACTATGAGGCCGGAAATAAGGAAGGACGAGGTTATTCCCGCATAAATAAATACATGGCGACGGGCTAGTGCAGTAGTCATCAAGCTGTATTTCCGGTTCTTTTTGAGATAGTCTACCATCCAGGCTTCCCCCGCCCCGGAACTAAATGTGTTCGCTACCGACATCAAAAACCAGAAGGCGGCAATAATGATAAATAAATTGGAGCTGGGAATGAGCAACATGAAAAAAGCGGAGAGCAAAAAGCCTATAACAACCGAGACTTTTCTGCCGTAGATGTCAGCAATAGCTCCTGTCGGCACCTCAAACAGAATCGTCGCAAGAGCGGTCAGAGATAGCAGGAGGCCTACCTGAGTCATCGAAAGGCCAGCCTCCAGAAATTACAGTATCCAGTAAGGCATGATGAAAGCCGAGAGTCCCGCAAGAAACGCCCAAATGTAGAAAACCTTGAGCAGGCGGAATTCTTCCCAAAATCCCGCATACCGCCCCCTAATCATAATTCAATCACACAAATTAAGAATATATCTGCTCGAAAACCCGAACCACAATATCAAATAGTAGGCATTTATTCCTTAGTTATATGCGCATTTTTCCTAAAAATTGCCTTTTCCTTAATCCGGGAATATGAAGCAATTACAGGTATTGAAACCAAAGCGGTTGCAATCAAAACAACCCTAATCCCAAAAGCATCGGCAATTATTCCGGCAAGAAGCGGGGTAATAATATTCCCCACACTTGAGACCATCTCATTAATTGAACTGGTTGTAGCCCGGATATTTGTGGGGGTATGCTTCTGGAAAAGTGTGTCAAAAACCGGGCCCTGCAATACCCCAAAACCGGTAATAACCATCCAAAGCCCAAAAACCAAATAAGGTGAATAAGCCAGAGCCATCAAAAGGAGAGGCACAAAAGTCGCAATTTCAATAAGAATAAGCGCATTTTTCTCATTTTTAAACTTTGAGAGATACTTTTGGCTAAAGTTTGGAATAATTATCCCCATAAGCGACATGGCCGCAAAAAGAGGCCCAATCGCCGCCTCAGAAAAGCCCACTTCCACTATAAACGGTGTCCAAATCAGGCTCGCCAGACCTCCAAGTGAAATAAAAAATGTAGCCGCCATCAAATAAAAAAGCACAGGATGTTTTCTGGAATACCTGTAGGACTTCTTAATTGCCTTAATGCTGTCTCCAAACAATTTCTTAGGGATGATAGGGCTGGAATCTTTTGCATAATGATTCTCCCTGCCAAAAACCGCCAAAAATAAAGACAATATAAAAAGCACCCCCGCCTCAATATACCATAATTCCCTCATAGAATACTTCGCAACAACAAGCCCAGACAAAGAAAAAGAAATAAGGGCGCCCAGATACAAAAAACTCGCATACCTTCCTAAGGCAGTTGTCAAAATCCCGGTTTTTTTTCGCTCTTTAAGATAATCAACAAGCCATGCTTTGTCAGCGCCAGACTCAAATGTTCCCGCCACAGCAATAATAATCCAAAATCCCAAAAGCAAAACAAAAGAATTTGTCAGAGGGATAAAAAATGTCAGGATTGCCGCAAAAAAGAAACCTAAAACTACAGACGCCTTTCTTCCAAAAGCATCGGCAAACGCTCCGCTTGGAACTTCAAAAATAAGCCTCGCAAAAGCGGCAATAGAAAACATAAGCCCAATCTGTGTCATGGAAAGCTCTATTTCCAAAAAGTACAGGACCATATAGGGCAGGCTAAATGCAGAAAACCCTATAAGAAACGCCCAAATGTAGAACACTTTGAGCAGGCGGAATTCTTCCCAAAGAGAGCCTAAGTGCATAAGTACTTTGTGAGTGAAAACTATACTCTACAAACTCCAAAATAAATTTACCCTAACCAATTAGTCCTGACTATTTTCAGGTTTTGCCATCTTCTCAAGCCCCCCTTCCAAAAATCCCTCAAGGGCCTCTTTTGCGGTATCCCCTTTTGAAATATAGGGCTCAATCATTGCAGCTTTCAATGCCCGAAATAATCCTGGCTTAGCGCTTTTGGCTATCGCAAAGTCGGCCTTCTTTTTTGCGATATATTCGGCCGCCAAAATTCCCTTCTTTGCCTGAATGCCGGATGCAGGATTTTTTTCAGAAAAAAAGCTGATTATCTTTTTCCCATCCATATCCATATCCGCAAAAAGCAGGTATTTGGCATTCCCAAAACCTTCTGCAATAGGGGAATCAAGCCCCTTATCTTCCTTTATCGGCACTGCCGCCCTGCACTTTCCCATGCGACATGGCTCAATGTGGACGGTAAGCGTGTCAAGCCCGACTACCTTTTCTTTTGCCCGCCGCTCTGCCTGTTCGGACAGCTCATGCGCCTGATAAACATCAAGTTCTTTATTTACCCTCACCTTCACATCGCCAAAAATAAAAGGTCCGCTTTTTCTAAGCCTAAGGCCGCTAATGGACTTTATGCCACCTATACTTTCAACCGCCTTCCTAACTTCCCTTTCAACAGCCCTACTTGGGGAAACATCCATCAAAACATAAGCCGCATCCCTGACTGAAGATGCCCCGACCTTGAATATCAAAAATGACAGCCCCATTACAACAAGGCCTTCGATATAAGGCAGGCTGAAATATCCTGCCGCCACCGCAATAAAAACCGCCGCCCCTGAAACAATATCCATCTGCCGTTCCTTTGAGCAGGCCAAAAGAAGGGGTGAGGAAATCTCCTCCCCCGCCTTTTTGAAGTGGCGCGCCAGTAAATAAGAGGCAAAAATATTGACTGCGGCAACAGCAAGGGCAACTGAAAGGTAATCTATTCCCGGAGGGAGAAAAAGGGCAGAGTAGCCCTCCAAAAAAAGCCTCGCCGCCGCATAGACAATTAAAAGCGAAATAAGAAGGGTTGCAAGCGACTCGGCCTTATAATATCCGTAGGGAAATTTTTGGCTGGGCTTTCTTCTCGAAATCTTAAATCCGCACCAGGAAGCAACCTGCCCCATGAAATCCACAAAACTGTCAAGAGCGCTTGAAATAAGGGCGAGGCTGCCCGAAAAAAATCCTGCCACCCCCTTCAATATGGAAAGCCCTAAAGATGCCAGAGCCGCAATCTCAACTGCCCTTTGGCCTTTTTTTAGCGAGGCTTCATTTTTTGAAACTTCCATAACAAGAGAATGATAGATATGTTAAGCCTGATTACCTGCGAAACCTAAATCCGCTTCTCCTGCCCGCATCCTGATTGAGCCTTCGGTACCCCAACCATATAAGAATAAATAAGGCAATCCCAAGAACCGCAAACCTGACAGCATCAGTGGTAAATCCCCAGTATTTAACAACTCCGTAAAACACAACCAAAACGCCGCCGCCCATTATCCCTGAGCTCACGCTTTCAAGGCGCAAAATCCCCCCGCCAAGGTAAATTAGCGCAATTCCGAGAATCACCGCAATTATGAAAACATTGCGGTTGCGCTTTTCCATAGCCTCAGAAAATTCCGTGCCGCAATAAAAGCTCAAGTCGCAGTAGCCTCTCTGCTCATAAGGCCTGCAATTGAGCCAAACCTCGGTCTCATTTGAGCCGGGAAGCTTGCTGCAGATATATTCCCCGTACAGGGTTTGGGGCGATTCCAAGGCCGGCGGGCTAAGCCATCGGCCTCCGTACATATTGCACAGCTCTTCTGTATCAATCCGGATATTGTAGAGGCTCTGGTTGCAGAAATCCTCATATTTCGGCTCGGAATAGAATGTGTTTATCCCGTAATACACGAAAAAGAGCATCACCACTGCAATCGCAAGGCTTAATAAGTTCTGCTTTATTTTCGGGGCCATAATAAGGAATTAACTGAATATATGGCAAGGGCAGCCCTATCGGGTGACCCCTGTGCAAATTATACTGTGGAGCTCCTTTGCTTTGGAGTTTGACTCAAAATGCTTTCTGACAGGCTCAAGAATTTCTGAAAGGCCGCTTGAAACCGCATTCTTCAGGTCAAGCGGGTGGATTTCCCCTGCCCTGAAAGCCGCCTCAAGCTTAGGGTAAGAATCAAACTCAATATTTCCGCCGAACTTCTCAAGGCGGCGGATAGTTACAGCCTCCATTTTTCTAAAAAGTATATAGCGGCAAATCTCAAGGACAGGATTATCCTCTGCAACCTTTGCGACACAATAGGCATTATTAATCTTTCTTTGGATATCCTCTTTTGAGTCATGCACATATATGCAGGTTTCGGGCTTTGACTTGCTCATTTTCGCCTCGACCTGCATATCAGAAGCCTCTCCGTAATTCATTTTTCCGCCCCCCAAAAGCCCCATTAAAAGATGGTGATGGGCGCAAACAGGCTTATTGTAGCCAAGCCTTGGGGCGAGTTCGCGGGCAAGTATATTAACCTTCCTCTGGTCTATCCCAAGCTGGCATATGTCAACCTCAAGCTCGAAAATGTCAGATGCCTGCATGGCAGGATAAAAAAGCTGGGACACATACTGCATTTCCCCTTCATCCCGGCCCATAACAGTTGAGCATCTTACCATCCTCTTTGCGGTGGTGAGTTTTGAAATTTCAAGGACGCGCTTCCAATAGTCCGGATTTTGCACAAGGTCAGACGCCCAAACAATTTCAACTTTGTCTGAATCAACTCCGCAGGCTTTCCAAACCTCAATGAGGTATTTTCCGGCGGCCTGTATTTTTGCGAGGTCTCCCCCCATTTTGTTGTTTAGCATCGCATGCCAATCCGCCAAAAGAAGCTTAAACCTGCATCCCGCCTCAAGCAAATCCTGAATCTTTATTGCCCGCAGAACTCCTGTCCCAAGGTGGGCAAGGCCACTTGGCTCAAACCCGTCGTAAGCTACAGGGGCCTGTTTTGCATTCAAAAGCTCAAAAAGCTCGTCAGGAGTTATAATCTCCTCAATAGGCTCTCTGGCAATAATATCATACCTTGTTTTTGGATCCATAATTCTAAAAAGGTATTTTAACTAATTTGGATGTATTAAATATCCTCCCTAAATACCCCATTTTCTGATCTGTGATTGCCGTTAAGAAAAGATTTGAGATAGGCCCTTAATTCTTTGTCTGTAAAATCTTTTCTGCCGCTCCACCTGCCATCATCGCCTGCATCAGCAATATTAGTCACAGCTTCGGCTATTGCAGACTCAAATTTGATATTATCAAAGGGGACCTCTGCACGACTCCAAACTTGCAAGTCTGACCCCGATTCTATTTTTCGGCTTTCCCTTGGTATATATACAACAGCATATAGCTTTCTGCCTTCATGGAGCGGCATATTGCCGTAAAGTTCTGTTGCTTCTTTAGAATCCGGAAATAATCCGCCATATATTAAAACCTGAAGTTTTGCTCTCCTGAGTTGCAGAGAGGCATATTCTCTGGTTAATGCCACTTTTATTTCTCCAACCTCATTCTCTGTTATTATATCTGGAGAGCCTCCAACAGAAACTAAATAACTCTTGCCCCCAAGGTATATATCCCCCTCCCATCGGCATATTGGCTCGCCATAATAACCTAAATCCCTTTGGAGACGGTATCCGGTCACACCTTCGCCAAAACCTAAACCCTCCACTATGTCCAAGTCCTCTGTCTTGCATACCTCCGGAAAAATAATTTTGGGAATATCCGATGCCTTAAGAGTAATTCTTGGCATGATAGAAATTTATCCTCAAACCATAAATAAGAACCTATACCGCCAGATTATCTCAAGACCAATTAGAAATGCGCAAAACAGTTATTCTCCGCCCTGATTGCAGAAAGCTCATAGCAAAAAACCGCCGCCGCAACAGCCACATTGAACGAAAGGCCTGCCCCTTTCATAGGTATAGTCAGCTTATAATCAACATATTTCTCCAAAACAGGCCTCATCCCTTTGCCCTCGGAGCCAAAGATTACCGCTAGGGGAAAATTCAGCTTTGCTTTTCGTATATTTATGCCCCCTTCTGCAACTGCCGCCCCAATCCAGTACCCCTCTTTTTTTGCCCTCTGCAAAGCATTGCTCAGGCTGGATTCCCGGCATACTGAAATATAATTCTCCCCGCCGCTTGCCACCCTAAGGACGGTCTCGTTTACGCTCACAGACCCCTTTGAAGGCAGTACTATGCAAAATCCGCCAAGGCAGGCAAGGCTTCTAATCATAGAGCCAAGATTTTGGGTGTCCGTGACCCCATCAAGAAAGACAAGTATGGGCTTTTTTTCATCATCAGCGTACAGTATTTTGCTGAAATCCGCATATTTGTACTCCCCAATATTAGCAATAACTCCCTGCGAATTCACCCCCCGAGACATTTTGGAAAACCTCTTCGGATATATTTTCTCAATGGGCACCCTCTCTTTTTTTGCCAAATCGGCAATTTCACTGTTCGATGAGCCCGACTCAATAAAAATACTTATAATTGAGCCGGGGTTTGATATGAGCCTCTCAAAAACAGGCCTTTTTCCAAAAATTCTCATAATTCAATAGGCTATAATTCAGTAATATGGCTCAAAAAATAATCTCTCGTTAGGCTACTTAAGCTCAACCCTCAGGTTTTTCTCAAATCGGTCCCTAAACTTCTTATTCTGCCGCATTTTCTCATCTGCAAGCTCCAAGAGGTAAATAAGGTAGTCCTTTGGGACAAGCGGCTTTCCGCCCTCAATTATCGGCACCGCCATTGAATGGGTCCCGTTAAGTTCCAAAATATAGCGCTCAGGCTTAAATACAAATATGCCCGAGTGCTTTAAGCCCGAAAACATGCCAATCCCCAGCATTTTTTGGGCTCCGGTAAGCGTCCTTGATGCGATATGGATTATAAACGGCTCCTGCTTGAGCCATATTCGCCCCTCCAGGCCTTCAGACTCGGCCTCTAAAAAATCCGAAATATTGACTTTTTCATGCTCCTTTACCAAAAAATCATGGTCTATTTTCCTTTTGCCATATTCATGCAAAAGAATTGTCCTGCCCGAACAGCTTGAAGTTGTGTAATAGTCCGCAAGAGAGTTTATATATTCAAGCATATCCAGAATCGGCTTATCGACAAACCCGCCTTCTACAGCCTTTCTGTATTTCTTCATCGCCTTTAGCTTATCATTTCTAAAGCCCATATTAATATATGGGTAAATTTGCAAATATAGTTACTCTTTTTAATTTGGCTTTGGGGATGGCTGCAATTAGGATGGCGGCTTTGGGCCGCCCTTCTGATGCCGCAATATTTCTGATTCTTGCGGCGATTATGGATGTTCTTGACGGGAAAGCCGCATCTCTTGAAAAAAGGACAGAATTCGGCAGGCAGCTTGACTCGCTTTCAGATATTGTTTCCTTTGGCACAGCCCCTGCCGCCCTCTTTATGTCCCTCTTGCCTCCAGAACTATTTTTCCTGCCCATTATCCTTGTAATTGCCGGGGCATGGAGGCTTGCAAGATACAACACCACAAACCAAAAAAAGGAGTTTATAGGGCTGCCTATAACCTTTAACGGGATCTTTGTTCCCGCCTTAATCTACTTGGGCTGGACAAGCCCCTTTGCAATCGGGGCATACTGCGTTATTATGTCCTCGCTTATGATGAGCAGGATTAAAGTAAAGCGGATAATCTGACAACATTAAAAAGATACGGTTAATACTTCCTTCAAAGCGGCGGCAATTCCCAGGTTGTGCCCAAGCCTAATGTCCGGAAAACATAAAATCCACGCAATACCTTGAGGTTCCTGCAGAGTACGAGCCGCACTCAACGCAATCTATAACCTCAACCTCTTCCCTGATTTTTCCTATTGCCTCCTCTTTGGAATCGGCAAAAATATACAGATGGATTATTGCCCCTTCTTTTGCGACAGCTTTTGCCGTATCCAAAAAGGTTTCTGCATCCTTTGGAAGGGGCATAATAATCCTGCCAAATTTCTCGCCAAGTTCGGGGACAACCTTTCTTGCATCGCCGCAAAAAGGCTTCACTAACGGCCCCGCCTTATTGAGCCTGATATTCTCCTCCATATACCTCACAGCGTCAGGATTAATCTCAACAGCATAAACAATTTCAGGCTTTGCCCTCTTTGCAATCTGGATTGCGTAAGGCCCGATTCCTGCAAACATCACAAGCACCTTTTCGCCGGGCAGGACAAGCTTTACGATTCTCTCCCTCTCATTTCCCAGCCGGGGCGAAAAATATGCCTTAGCCACATCAACCTTATATCTTGAGCCATATTCAATATATATTGTCTCGGTCTTGTCCTCTCCCGCCAAAAGCTCGTATTTCCTTACGCGAAACTCATCCTCAACAGCGCTGCTTTTCTTAAGGACGGTTTTTATCTGCTTGAATTCCAAAAGTTTCTCCCCAATTTCTTTTTCCTTGTGGCGCAATTCATCAGGGATAAGGATTAGGGCAATATCCCCCACAATATCAAAGGCCGAAGGCGCAAGCTTTAGCTCGTCTTTTGTAAGGATGCCCTCCAGCATATTTTTCAGCTTCATAATAGAACTGCCAAAATCCTAAATCCCTAAGAACCCTCAGTTGCAGCGCATTATGCTCCTGAAATTTTCAGTCCCCCATGAAATCTGAATTCTCAAAATGTCCCCGGGGCGGCAAATATTATCAAGCCTTCCAAAACAGCTCTCACCGGGATTTAGGACCGGATTTGAGCTGCAGTCATAGCTTCCAAGAGGCAGGCTCCCGGGCCAAATTTCGGACTTTTTCGGCACATCGTTTATATAATAGCCCGCATTTTCTATCGGAATAGGCATACTGTTTGTGCCAAGGGCTTTTAGCTCAAAGCAAATATAAGGCCCGCAGCCGTATGCCGTGGGAATAACAAAAGCTTGGTGCATCTGCTTATTTCTAGTAAGGCTCTCATCGGTCTGTTTTTTAGCTCCGCTCGCAATTTCATCAGAAAATTTATAAACTGAACTTACAAGAACCACAGTAAGCAAAACAAGAAGCATTGTAGCAATTACAGGGGAAACCCCCTTAAATCGCTTATTTTTAAAGCCCGGCTGATCATTCAGGCAAAAAGCCATAATAATAGATTTCAGATAATATAAGAAAAACTAATATATCTACTAAGAGCAGCCATCAATCCCTTTTGAAGTCTCAGTACCCCAAGGGAGAGATACCTTAAATACATCCCCAACACTGCAAGATGGGCTGTTTGGAATTCTTCCAAAGCAACGGCCCCCTGCAGCAAGGCTTATCCCTTCACTGCAAGGTGTTCCTGAAATTCCTCCATCCCAACTGTCTAGCTCCTTTGGAACATTTGAAACATAATAGCCGGTTCCGTTAAGGGGAATCGCATATTTATTTGTAGTCTGGGCCCTAAGCTCAAAACAAATATAGGAACTATTTGCCCCGCTATCGCAAACATATAGAGTTCCTATATTTACCCTTTGATTCATTTTTTCGGTCTGGGTCAAGACATCGCTGGTCTGCTTTGTGGTCTCACTCATTGTTCCCTGAAGCCAGCTATATGCAAAAGCCACAAGGACCACGGTTATCATTACCATCAGGATTATTGCAATAACCGGAGAAATACCTTTTAGCGATTTTGAATAATTGTTCATATGCGTGCAATTAGCCATATATAATATAGCTCAAGTATATATATATATTGAATTCGCTGATGGACTATTTTATGCCCCTAAAAAGCCCCCTGTTTTTCGTGGAAACTTACGGATGTTCGGCTAGCCACTCTGACAGCGAGATAATGTCCGGCCTGCTTTTGGGGGCTGGCCTTTTGCCCACGGACAATATATTAAATGCAGACCTTATTATAATTAATACCTGCTTTGTGAAACAAACAACTGAAAATAAAATCCTCTCGAGGCTTCGGGAAATTTCAGAAAAGTTTCCGGAAAAAAAGCTGATAATCTGCGGCTGTATCCCTGAAGCGGCGCCTGAGAGAATAAGGCGGGCGGCGCCCAAAGCAAGCCTACTTTCCACAAACCGGGTTTCTGAAATCGAAAAGGCGGTCCGAAAGGCATTTGAAGGAAAAAGGGTTGAATTTTTAGGAAGGACTGGAGCCGAGAAGGCGGACCTGCCAAAACTCAGAAAGAACAAAGTAACCGATATTATCCAAATCTGCTCGGGGTGCCTTGGAAACTGCTCTTATTGCGGCACAAAACTCGCCAAAGGCGGGCTTATTTCCTACCTTCCTGAAAGTATAGCAAATGAGGTTATGCTTGCAAAGCTTTCAGGGGCAAAAGAATTCTTATTAACAGGGCAGGATATTTCCTGCTACGGCTTTGATATCGGGAAGAGCCTGCCCGAGCTTCTTGAAAAAATCCTTGAGGT
>Ga0334894_1000219_pt1 | contig 81160 bp, 95 predicted proteins | sample GraSluR3_MG_6_FD_207225 | JGI IMG/M metagenome (GOLD analysis project Ga0334894, IMG submission 207225) | Sludge microbial communities from methane-producing bioreactor in Wageningen University, Netherlands - Granular Sludge_12_05 R3 | ecosystem: Engineered > Bioreactor > Anaerobic >...
CTCTTTCCTGTTCTTCTTTAGGTAAACAAATTTTAAACCAATTTTTACCTATAAGCTCTTCTTTTTTAAAACCAGAAATCTCTAAACCCTTTTTATTAACCATTAAAACATTTCCTTCTTTATCTAAGGCTAACAATATAACCTTAGCTATATCTAAATATTTTTGAGCCCTTTCTCTCTCTTCTTTCAATTTATCCTCAATTGATTTCATTCTACTTATATCTCGGAAAACAAATAAGCGACCATAGGGTTTATTATCTTTATCAAATAATTGCTCCACCGATAAATCAAAATATTTTTTATTAATTTCAATTTGTTTTTTAAAATTAATTCTAAAAGATTTTGAGATTTCTATTATTTTTTTTAAATCTGGACAAAAACTAAAAACTTTTTCTAAATCTCTACCTAAGGCATTAAAATTATTTTTTAAATTAAAAAAACTCAAAGCTGAAGGATTAATGTCTATTATTTTATTGGCTCTATCAACCACAATCAAACCATCAGACATTTTTTCAACCAAAAGACTTCTGGCCAAAGGAATAAGATCTAAAAACTTCCAGTAAAAAATAGCGATTACAAACAAAATACCAGTAATAGAAAAAGAAATTCTGGTTATGTCCAGCCCTGGAAGCTTGAAAAAACCAGAAATATAAAAGATGTTGGCAAGTAAAGGTATTAAAACGCCAATTAAAATAACACTAACTTGATAACTATGTGGCTTCTTTAGCTTCAGAAAATTTTTAATAAACAAAAAAGAACCAAGAAAAAGAAGTGTATAAGAATAAGTTAAATGAACAAACCAAAACCATAAACCATATCTATAAACTATAGGATGAACTAAGCCAACCTTATAATCAGAAAGATAATAAGAACTCCAAATCAATCCATGATACTCATTAGTAAAAACTAAAATTAAAGTAAAAATGGGCACCGCCAACACTAAAAAAATATTTTTAGTGTTTATATAAAAATCGAGCTTATTATAACTAAGAGAAAATATTAAAAAGAAGAATGGAACAAAAATAGCTCCAATATAATCAAATTTAGATAAAATAACTTTTAAATCTGGAGTAATCACGGCTGACTCCACCGCACCAATTAGCGACCAATAAAATAAAAAAAGACTTAAATAAAAAAAAGAAGTCCCAACTCTGTCGGACTTTCTTTTCCAAGATACCAAAACTAAAAAAGCAGTTATTAAAACAGAAACAGAATAAACTAAAGTATAATAGTTGCAAGAATAATCAATCATAAATTTGATAATAATCAATATTATTATAACAAATTTATAATTAAAAACAAAATTTAAAGTTTATTGTCTCTTGGCTCTATTTCTATCATTTTCAGTTAAATACTTTTTACGCAATCTTATATTTTTAGGTGTAACCTCTAAATATTCATCATCGTTCATAATACTTAGACCTGTTTCTAAACTAAGTTCCATTGGTGGTGTTAATTTAATAGCATCATCAGAACCAGAAGCACGAACATTAGTTAGCTGTTTACCCTTGATTGGATTAACGCACAGGTCATTACCTTTAGCAACATTACCAATAACCATTCCTTCATAAACTTCAACATTAGGACTAATGTATAAAACACCTCTTTCTTGTAAATTCCACAAGGCATAAGCCAAGGCTTTACCGGAAATCATAGAAATCATCGAGCCTAATTCACTTTTCTCAATGTTACCAACATGAGGTTTAAAATCCAAAAAATGAGTACATAAAATACCCTCGCCTTTAGTGTCCACTACAAACTCATTACGATAACCCAAAAGACCTCTGGTTGGAATTTCAAAAATTAATCTAGCTTGGCCATTATGATTTTTAATGCTCATTATTTGTCCTTTTCTTTTGGAAAGTTTTTCAATAACAGCTCCAGACATTTCTTCAGGGACATCAATAGTAACCTCTTCAAAAGGCTCATGGTCAACTCCATCAATATTTTTAATGATAACCTGAGGTTGAGAAACCTGCAATTCATATCCCTCTCTTCTTAAATTTTCTAATAAAATAGCAACATGAAGCTCTCCTCTACCAAAAACCTTGTAATAACTAGCATCGGAAAAATCTATTTTTAAACCAACGTTTATTTCCAATTCTTTTTCCAATCTTTCTTTTAATTGACGATTAGTCACGAATTTACCTTCTCGACCAGCAAAAGGAGAATTGTTTATCAAAAAATTAAGAGAAATCGTTGGTTCATCAATTTTTATAGCTGGAAGCATTTCTTGATCAACCTTTTGACAAATTGTTTCACCGATATAAATATCTGGCAAACCAGCCACCATTACGATATCACCAGCCTCAGCTTCTTTAACCTCTTTTCTTTCTACACCCTGAAAAGTAAACAACTTAGAAACTTTTCGACTTCTAGTTTCTCCATTTTGATTTTTAACAACAACCTCTTGAGCAGCCTTAATGGATCCATTATAAACACGACAAATAGCCAATCTTCCTAAAAAATTATCATAAGCTAAATTAAAAGGTTGAGCAGCCAAAGAAGAGTCTTTTGAATCAAGACTAGACGCTGGTTTAACTTTTTCAATAATTACATCTAGTAAAGGGTTTAAACTATCAGATTCATCCTCCAACTTCATCTTCGCTATACCCTGTTTAGAAGCAGCATAAACAACTGTAAAATCTAATTGCTCATCATTGGCTCCCAAATCTAAAAATAATTCATAAACCATTTCAACTACTTCCTCTGGTTGAGCGGCCGGCTTGTCAATCTTATTAATAACCACTATTGGTTTTAAGCCAAGTTCTAATGACTTTTTTAAAACAAATTTAGTTTGAGGCATTGGGCCTTCTTGAGCATCAACTAAAAGCAAAACACAATCAATAGATCTAAGTATTCGCTCTACCTCCGAACTAAAATCAGCATGACCTGGAGTGTCAACTATATTTATTTTAGTATCTTTATAAAAAACAGAAGTGTTCTTGGAATAAATAGTAATTCCCCTCTCCTTTTCTAAGGCATTGCTGTCCATACTAGTTTCTTCAGAAGACATTCCGGTTTGGCGCATTAAAGCGTCAGTTAAAGTTGTTTTACCATGATCAACGTGAGCAATAATGGCTATATTTCTAATTTCCATATTTTTCTATTTAATTTTTATTTATAAAAGCAAAAAATTACGCATGAGCGTAATTGATATAAAAAATTCTACTTTTTTTCGAAAACTTCTATATCTAGTTTATCCGAATTTAATAATACAACTTATTTTAAAAACAGTCAAGCGACTTGAACCCTATTTAAATACTTAATTTTTTTAAAATTGATGGCAATTTCTTAAAACTTTTTTGAAATTGTTGCAAAGTTTTTGTACTTCTTAAAGCTGCCGCTGGATGAAACATGGGCACTAACACAAAACTACTAGTTTTAAAAATTTTTCCTTGATCAAGTGATATCTTTCCTTTAGGAAAAAAATAATTAAAAGAAAATCTACCTAAAGTAACAATTATTTTAGGATTAATAATCTCAATTTGCTTTTGCAGGTATGGTTGATAAGCTTCAATTTCCGACGGAAATGGATCACGATTATCAGGTGGTCTTCTTTTAACAATATTGCTAATATAAACATCTTCTCTGCTCAAACCCAAGTCTTCAATTGTCCTAGTTAAAAGCTGTCCAGAACGACCAACAAAAGGTCGAGCTAATTGCTCTTCTTTTAAACCAGGAGCCTCGCCAATAAAAAAAATTTCAGCCTCAGACGAGCCCTCACCAAAAACCAAACTAGATTCTTGAAGTGGCAAAGACTTGTCTCTAAGCATTTCATTTTTTAAATTAATTAATTGCCTATCTTTATTAAACATATTGCTTCTAATAATATAACAAAAATTTATAAAAGAAAAAACCTCAAAAAATAAATTTTGAGGTTTAATAAAAACAAAAAAAATAAATTAATTTGGCACAACTACATAATAATAGTCATCAGCCATTAAAATGTCCGGGCTATCAAAAGAACTAATTTCGGCCCCATATCCAGAGCTAAAAACGTCTGAGTTAATAACAAAGTATTGACCATTATTTTTTGTCAAAAAAAGAAGAGCATATTGATTGTCTGGTAACTTTTTTCTAAATTTCCGACAAAAACTAATAATTTGAGACAAGGTAAAAACTAATTTGTCCAAATCTTCAGAAATACTTCTGAAAATTTTTTCAAAAGTTAAATCATCATCTAGCTCATACACCTTGAAATTGGTTTCTGGGGTTGGCAAGGAAAATTTAAATCCCAAAGTCTCAAAACGGCTGTCGATGCAAGCCATAAAAACATCCTGAGCTTCATTAATAAGTTGATTGCCATCACACTCCTCAATAAACAAATCTTTGTTATCAAGGATTAAGATGAGACTATTAGTTTCAATTTTATTATTCATTTTCTCTGGTTTTAAGGTTTTTAATTTAAAAGTACTTCAAATCATTATATCATATAATATTAATAAAGTCAATATATTTAATAAAAAAAGCTACGGTTTAATGTAGCTTTTAAAACTAAGAGAGAAAAATTTTCAGAGACTTTTCGAAGTTACTTATAGAGATAGGCTTCTCAATACATGTCATGCCTTTTTTTCTACATTCTATAACAAATTCAGTGTCACCTGAAACAATCATGGTCTTTTTTAGTTGTTGAGTATTCATTGAATCCAACAAATTTCTACCATGATCACCTCCGTAAAGAGCACCATCTAAAGTTACTAATAAATAGTCACCTTCATTGATTTTTGTCCTAGCTTCTTTACTATCAATGGCAAAATCAATTAACAGACAATCGTTCAATTTTGTGGCACAATCAGTGGTACCACTTAAAACGTTGTTGGTTTTATTATATCTAGAAAAAAACCTCTTAAATATACTAGCCAACATGTCAGCTTGAACATAATCATCTTCCACGATAAGAACGCTAACTTTTTTCATTTTTCAAGACTTTTTTGAGCTAAATTGTTAAAAAACTAAATCGCAGCGGAGAGTAAGGGATTCGAACCCTTGATACCTTGCGGTATACACGCTTTCCAAGCGTGCGCACTAGACCACTATGCGAACTCTCCTAAAAAATAAAATTAAAAAAACATAACGCCAATATTTCATGAGAAAATTATTCGCGGCTAAATTTTCTATTTATTTTTTTTATCAGACTTAGATAATAAAAAAATAAATAAACCGAGACAAACCAAGAAAAAACCAGTTCCAATTGGAGAGCCCCAACCAAGCAATAAAAACAAATTATCCATATTTTTTAAAAAATTAATTTAAATGTCTATAAATTATACTTCTCATTCCTTCTAACTTCTCTCCACTATTGTTAACGGTATCATTAAAAGATCTAGCTCCAACAATCATTTCATTGTCAACAAAAATAGTTGGAACGCCGTAAACATCAAACCTCTCAGCTTCTGATTTTATTTTCTCTAACTTGGGTAAATATTTTTCTTTACTTAAACAGTCATTAACCAAATCTTGATTTAAGCCAATTATTTGCCCGTATTCGTCCAAATAATCCTCGGACAATGATTCTTTTTTAACTTCATCTAAGAGTAAATCCCTGGCTTCAAAAAACTTACCTTGTTCATTAGCACATTGAGACCACAAATTAACAGAAACAGAATTAGAAAACATTTTATCAGCATACGGCCTAAAAGCAATGGCTACATCTTCACCAACTTCTCGTCTAATTAAGTCCAAGGTTTTATCAAATTCAGCTGAATAATAACTAGACAAATCTTCATAGACAATAACCTTAACCTTAGCATTTTTTTTGCCAATAACAATATCGGAATTGTCTATGATCCTCAGACCGTCGGCTAAAAAATTACCAGCCTCAACCACTGAAGCAACCTCTTCTGGACTCATAGAATCAACTAGTCTTTTGTTTTTATTACCACTAGAAATAACAAAAACAATCATGGTTAAAATAAGAATAAAAACAATCATGAAAACCGAAGTTATTCTTTTGTCTTTAAAAAAACTTTTTATCATATTTTTAAAATTAATTATACTTATAAATTAACTTATATTAGGATTCTTTTGGTGATAATCTGTTTTTTTCTGAAATTGATTAGCTAAATTCAAAACAACATTTTCATTAAATTTTTTAGAAAATAATTGAATTCCAATCGGCAAATCATTAACAAAACCAGCTGGGATAGATATAGCTGGAAGACCAGCTAATGAAGGTCCAGTAACAAAAATATCCTCTAAGTACATCTTAAGTGGGTCGTTAACCTGATCTCCAACTTTAAAGGCAATATGTGGAGAGCTGGGAGTTAAGACAGCATCTACTGTTTTAAAAACATTTTCAAACTCCTGTTTTATTTTTTCTTTAACAGCCATAGCTTTTTTATAGTAAGCGTCAAAATATCCGGAACTTAAAGTATATGTTCCTAAAATTATTCGACGTTTAACCTCTTCACCAAAAGACTGTCCCCTGTTTTTTAAATAAATATCATTCAAATTATCAACTGATTCCCCCTTAGATTTTAAATCAGAAGAAAAGCCATATCTAATTCCATCCAATCTGGCTAAATTAGAACTGATTTCGGCTGGAGTTATTATATAATAAGCTGAGCCAGCATATTTATTACAAGGTAAAGAAATTGGAACAATTTCTACCCCCAAAGATTCAAAAATATTTAATGATTTTTTTATCTGATTTGACATCTCGCTGTCTAAACTATCAATAAAATTATATTCTACACCCAATTTAAAACCAGTTAAATCCTTATTTAAATTTTTAAAATAATCATCAACCTCTAAAGAGCAAGAACTTAAATCATTTTGATCAAAACCAGAAATAACATTCATGACTAGTGCAGAATCTTCAACATTTTTAGTAATTGGCCCAATAACATCCGTTGAAGATGTCATAGAAATTAAACCATATCTTGATACTCGAGAATAACTTGGTTTCAATCCATTCACCCCGCAGAAACTAGCCGGTTGACGAATCGAGCCTCCAGTATCACTTCCCAAAGAAAAAACACATAAACCAGCAGCCACAGCTGCTGCTGAACCGCCAGAACTACCACCCGGAACTCTTTCTAAATCCCAAGGATTTCTAGTCACAAAAAAAGCTGAATTTTCAGTTGAAGCTCCGTGAGCAAATTCATCTAAATTAGTTTTGCCCAATAAAACAGCCCCCTCGTTGTTTAATCTCTCTATAACAGTAGCGTTGTAAGGAGCGATATAATTTTCTAACATCTTGGAAGCGGCTGTTGTTTTTAATCCCTTAGTTAAAATATTGTCTTTACACAAATAAGGAATACCCAATAATTTATTTTTTTCACCCCGAGAAATTCTTTCATCGGCTTTCTTTGCCTGTTCTCTAGCTTCTTCCCTAAAAACACTAATACAAGATTTTAAGCTACTGTCTATTTTTTCTATTCTAGCCAAAAAAAACTCAGTCAATTCCAAAGAACTAAGCTTTCCAGCTTGCAAAAGGTTATGAAGTTCACTAATTGTTAGTTTGTTATATTCCATTATAATACTCTTTTAACTTTAATTTGTTTATTTTCAACTTCTTTAGCTTGATTCATTGCCAATTCTTTTTCATCTTCTAGACAATCTAAAACAACATCATTTCTTAATTGATTACTAAAATCTCCACTAAGACCCAAAACATCTAAGTCAGAAACATCGACCTCCTGCAAGGAGTCGATAAATCCCAAGATACTTTTAAATTGTTCCTGGTATTTTATTTTTTCTTCCTCGCTCAATTCTAACCTAGCTAATTGAGCTATTTTTTCTATTTGACTTTTATTCATTTCCATAAAAATTTATCATTTTCAAAAAATCATCTTCATTTAAAATTTTCACATCCAGTTCTTGTGCTTTTTCTAATTTACTACCCGGATTTTCACCAACAATTAAAAAATCTAACTTTTTACTAACAGCTGGCAAAACCTTTCCCCCTAACTCTTTTATTTTAGCTTTTGCCATATCTCTTGTCAAACCGGATAAAGTTCCCGTAAGTAAGAAAGTTTTGTTAAGCAAAGGTTTGTTTTTATTGGAAGCTTTAGACTCCTTCTCAAAAAAAATCTTTAATTTAAAGTTATTTAATTTTTCAATAATCTTTAAATTGTGCTCATCTCTAAAAAATTCATAAATACTCTTAGAAACTATTGGGCCAAAATCATCAACTTTTTCTATTTCTTCCTGGTCCAAAGATAATACAGCCTTACTAATTTCAACTGGCCTTAAATAATCTTTATCACCTACCTTATTTTTAATTAAAGAAATTATCAAATTAGACAAAGCCTGAGCTGATTCTTCGCCAACATGTCTAATCCCCAAAGAATAAATAAAGCGAGGCATTTCAACTCTCCTTCTTTCTTCTAGGGATTTAATTAAATTATCAGCTGATTTTTCTGCAAATCGATCTAAGGCTAACAAATCTTCTTTTTTAAGTCCATACAAATCGGCAAAATCAGAGATAAGACCTTCATTTAGAAACTGTTCAACTATTTTAGGCCCTAAATTTTCAATATCTAGAGCATTTTTAGAAACAAAGTGGCTTATCTGTCTTAAATTAACAGCATAACATCTCAAATTTAAACACCTAGAAGCAACTTCCTCTTTCAACTTATCGACTTTAGAGCCACAGATTGGGCACTTTTTTGGTGTATAAATTTTTTGTTCAGAACCAGATCTAAGATTTTTCAAAACAGAAACAACTTTAGGGATAACATCACCAGCCCTTTCAATAATAACCGTATCACCTATCATAATATCAAGCCTATCTATTTCATCCATATTATGTAAAGTCGAACGACTAATGATAGCACCACCTAAATTAACTGGTTCCAAGACAGCTGTAGGTGTCAAAACTCCTGTTCGACCAACCTGCCAAATCACATCTTTAATTTGAGTAGTTGCCTGTTCAGCTGGAAATTTATAAGCCATAGAATATCTAGGCGCTTTTCCGACTATTCCCAAAATATCCCACCACTTTAATTCATTAATTTTAACAACCAAGCCATCAATATTAAAATCTAATTTGTTCTTGTTTTTTGCCCAATATTGATGCATTTTGAAAACTTCTTCAAGATTATGGCATAATTTATTGTTGTCCGGCACTTTAAAGCCTAATATTTTAGTTAATAACTCAGAGTTCTGTCGACTAAGCAAAATATTCAACCTTTTACCATTTTCATAAAAAATCAAATCATAAGCATAAAATTTCAATTTTCTCTCAGCAGCCAACCTTGGATCCAGCTGTCTTAAAGAACCGGCAGCTGCATTTCTAGTGTTAGCTAAAAGTGGCTTACCGTTTTCCTGATAAATTTTATTTATTTTTTCCAACCTTCTTTTAGTCATTATAGCCTCCCCCCTGACCTCAATTAAACCTGACTTTATAATTTTCAATATTAAAGCAGAATCTAAATCCAATGATTTTAAATATTTTTCATCGGGCAAATCAAGACTAAGAGGAATACTATCAATAGTTTTTAAGTTGGACAATATATTTTCTCCAATTTTACCATCACCTCGAGTGGCCCCCTCAACTAAAAAACCATTTTTATACTTTAAATTAACAGCCAAACCATCCAATTTAACTTCGCAATAATAAGTCCAATCTGGCTTAAAAGTATTTAATTTATTGTCTGATAAAAAACGACCCAATCTATCCTGCCAATCAAGCATGTCTTTTTCTGAAAAAGCATCAAACAAAGACAACATTGGACTAAAATGCTCACTTTTAACAAACTTTTCCACTGCTTTACCGCCCACTCTCTGTGTGGGAGAATCAGTTGTTATAAATTCCGGATTTTCCTGTTCTAACTTAAAAAGCTCATTTTTCAATGAGTCTAAAGCTGCCTCACTAATACTTTCCTGATCTAAGACGTGATAATTATAGCGATGCAAATTAATTTCTTTTTTAAGTTTTTCAATACGATTTTTTATTTCTTTTTTAGTCATAAAATCTAATCTCTCAAGCAACGAACAGAAAAACCAGCGTGACGGTTGTCAAAATTGGAAGATAAATCAACATAAACCTCATAAGCTAAACCGAAGATGGTGCCACTAGGAGAATTTGTCCAAATATTAGTATAGCTATATTTATCAGAAAAAGAAGAAGCTGCAAATCTAATTCCTGATGGAGGTATGGATAAACCTGAAGAATTATTTCCATCCCAGGAAGGAGAGTCTATACTAGATGACTTAACCGCATCTACAGCATTAACACCTAAATAAGAAATCAAATCAACAAACTCAGACTGACTAGGAATGTGCCAACCTTCAGGACAAATGCCTTGATGCTTACTTTCAATGATATACTCACTTCCATTACAAATCCCAGTATAAGTACCATCTAAATTATCAGAAAATTCAACATTATAACCACACTCATAAGGAAGATTTAAGGCTTCTGCCCACTCATAAAGACCACCATAACCAATACAATCAGAAGAGTTATTGTCATAACAATACTTTTCAATTTGACTGTTATTATTTTGACAAGACCAAACACCACCCCCAGAAACATCTATACAGGGAGAAGCAGCTGAAGAGGTGACTATAGAGCCAACATTTAAATTTTCTGACAACCAACATTGCCTACCAATTCTAACCGTGCCATATTCATAACCTTCATATAAAACAGTGTCAAAGCCACAAATAAAAGGCAGTAATATTTCTTTAGCAATTGTTTTATTTTTATAAGTAGCAGAAATATAAACTTTTCTATCATCACCAATATCCAAACAATTAATCACGTAAGAATAGTCTTCTCCGCTCAAAGAAAACAAATCACTATTACAATCAGCGCTACTTAAATCAAAACTATTAGAATAAATTTCATGTTTAAACCTTTCAATTCCTGAATTAACCACTTGCTCAGCCTTAAGTGATTCCGATATTTTAATTTCTCTAGAAGTGCTGGTGATAACCATATAAGCCGAAGCAAAAGCCATAATAAAAATACCAGCCATAATAACCACTGAAACTATGATAGCACTACCAGACAATAATTTCTTATTTTTATAATTACTCATAATAATCAATTGACACACTAGTTTGAGTCTGAACATCATTTTCGGGCTCATCAACTGGTGTTGCCTTAATAGATATTGTAACTAAAGGCTGGCCAAATTCAATAAAATCCTCTACCTCAAAATTAAAACTAGTAATATTTGTTTTTTTACTAGTGATATAATTTTCTCCCTTAGAATCAGTATACATAACCAATCTCATAACCCCATCATCATCTATTGCCTCAAAATAATGACACTGACCATCTTTAATGAAAGCAATAAAATTTGCTTGAACATCAAAAAATTTGTCAGCTGCAATACCACAAATCGATCCATCACTAATCTCCGAATTTCTAATATTATCGGTAGCTAATTTTAAAAAATAATTAATATCGTTTAGGACCGCTGAATCCATAACCAACTTTTTCTGGCTATTCATGGTTGATCTGAAAATACTAGTTGTTGCTAAAATCACAAAAGAAACAATTGAAATAGAAACTAATATCTCTATTAAGGTAAAAGCTTTTTTATTTTTTTTAATTTGATAGATCATATAAAACAGTCTCTAATTTATAATCATAATTCTGACCACGATCCGTCCAGCTAACCCAAGACTCAACAGTTGTACTAGCCAAAGTTTCAGCCCTAACAGTTATCAGTCTTTTAAAAATAGTATCTTCTCCCCCATCTAAATGCCTAAAAAATCCACCATCATTTTGCAAAATCGCCTGATCTATGCTTGGGCAACTAGTAGCAATTAAAGAATAATAATCAACCTTGTAAGTATATTCACCAACACCGGCCGACGATATTCCATCCCACAAATCATAATCTAAATCTAAAATAATATTAGTATCTCTAATATTTTTCATCAGCTCTATTCCTTCTTGTGATAAATAAGAAGCAACCACTAAATTTTTCTTAACACTCTGAAAATATAAACTTTTTCTAACCAGCGACATAAGTGATAAAAGCCCAACACTTAAAACAAAAAGGATGACAACTGTTTCCATCAAAGTAAAAGCTTTCTTATTTTTTGATTTCTTTTTCATAACAGAAAAATAATTAATAAGAGATGCAAGAAGAACCAACAGAACAAAAGGAACAACAATATTTACCAGAATCACCACAAGAACAATCTTCAGCATCATTTAGGCCAAACTGGTTAGCAATCACTAATTTGGCCATATTAGATTCAATACTTTTTAATTCAATTATTAAATCAGAACTTGAGGTTGAATAATTGGTGGCATCATAAAAAAAAGGAAAAAAAGAATCAGTTGGAAATAAAATCAATACTTCATCAGATAGGCTTATATTGCTAATAATATTACCATCAGAAGAATGTTCTTTAGCTCCAAAAGAGGGATTAATTTCATCGCTGTCGACTAACATGTCTCCATCTAAATCAGCAAAAATTTGATAAGAAGAAGAAGCTAAATTTAAACTAGCGCCCCAATAAACTGGTAATTGATCATTATAATACTCTAAATTTAAAGCTTTCCACTTAAGAGATTCGAGGTCGGAAACAAGAGAAATTTGAAAATTATTTAAAGAAGAATAATCCTCTCCTACTTTATAGTTAGCCACCAATAAAGAGCTAAGAATAATAATAATTGATAAACTGACTAAAGCTTCTATTAAAGTAAAGGCATTTCTCTTCATACTTTTTTTAGATTAAAATTTGACAAAAATTTATCACCTAAAGAAATCATCTTTAAACGATCTTTTTCCGAATCATCTCTAAAACCAACTAAGTGCAACAAACCATGAACCAGGATAAAATCAAGTTCGGACTGAAATGTTTTTTTAAATTCTTTAGCTTGCCTTTTGATTTGTTTAATATTTATAATCACTTCATTTAAATCCTCAAAAGACAAAACATCTGTTGTTTTATCAAAACCACGATAAGCTTTGTTTATCTCTCTCATTCTTTTATCACCAATAAAGGCAATCGAAATATCACCTCTAAGCTTATATTTCCTAGAAAAAGCTTCTACTATCAATTTAATCCGAGTCAAATTAAATTTATCTTTGCTTAAATTATTTATATCAACTGTCATGCTAAAATAATAATCTTCTAAAAAATCTAAACATTCTATAAACTAAATAAGAAAAATTATTTACCACCAAATCAAATGTTCCTGGATATTCAAAATTTTCACCACCAAAGCCCTTCTTAAAACGACTAACACCTGGCCATTTCAAATCATCAACTCCATAAAAATCGTAAAAAGAAAAATTGTTTTCCTGGGACAATCTTATTAAATAAAAATGTAAAAGATAAGGACCCATCACATTTCTTTGACTATCAGAAGAAGCGCCATGCAAATAAGAAACACAATCCTTATAAAAACAGAAAATTCCAGAAGCAACAACCTGTTTTTCATAACTAGCTTCAAAAACCCTAATATTACCACCACCCGATGTAATCAAGTTATAATAATAATCTTTATCATGAATAGAAAAATTATCTCGAACTGAGGTTTGTCTTATTAAATCCCAAAAATTAGCAAAAGCTTTGTCTTTGTCTGTCTCTTCTGCAACAACAACTTCTTTTTTTTCAGCTAGTCTAATATTATATCTTGTCTTCTGCTTCATATCAGCCAAAATCTCTAACAAATCTTTTCTCAAATCTATAAAAATAGTCTTAGAGGGCTGAACATCTTTAGTTTTTTTTAAAAAACTACTCTTAGCTAAAAAATGGTCAGAAAATTCTAATCGAATAAAAACAACTCCCCTTTTCATGGCTTCATTCTTTAAAGAAAGCAAAGCATCTTCTTTCAAATTGTTTTCAAGGTCATTTTTAAATACTGGGCCTCTAGGCAAATACCAATATTTAAATTTATTAGCTAAAAAAGAAACTTCAACTACTACAGCCAAACAAACAATCAAACCATTTTTTTTAACTGAAACATAATGACATTTACGACCATAAGATTCCTGAATAAAGCCCCAAAAAGATGATTGTAAAAAACTTTTTTTGCCAAAAAAACCGGACAAACCGGCAAATTCTGTATTTTCTATATTTTCAAAATTTTCTCTACTTAAAAATTCAATACTTTCTTTTTCCATATTTATTAAAACTGACTAGCCATATTATACATCGGTAAAATTATAGCTGCCACCATAATACCAACACCAACACCCATGATAACCATAATAACTGGCTCTATGATAGCACTAATATTATTTAATTGATTTCTAACATCTTTGTCATAAAATTTAGCTACTTCCTCTAAGATATCGTCCAGCTTACCAGTTTTTTCACCAACCGACATCATTTCTGGAATCATCTTAGGAACATAAGCACTATTCTCTAAAGCACTGATAATTGACCCACCCTCACTAACGTTATCAACAGTTTCTTTTATTATATCTTTATAAGCTGTGTTTTTAATAATATCACCAACAATAACTAAGCTTTTATTCATACTAACACCACCTCTTAATAAAGTACTAAGTGATCTACAGAACCTAACCAAATAAACTAATTGAAACAATTTTCCAACAGACGGAACTTTTAAAAGAAAATAATCGAAAGTTCTTTTACCAAATCTAGTTTTAAGAAAAGCTCTAAAAGCAATTATAAAAGCTATTAGAAGAGCAATGAGTAGTAAATAATATTTTTGCCCAAACTCAGTTATCCCAATAACTATTCTAGTTGGCAGTGGCAAAGTAGCTCCGGTCTCTTGAAGCATACTTGTTAATTCTGGTAAAACAAAAAATATAAAAACCACACCCACGCCCAACAAACCAACTAAAATAAAGGCTGGATAAATCATAGCCCCTTTAAATTTCTTTAACATATCATAATCCTTTTCCATTTCATCTGCCAAATAATTTAAAACCTCGTCTAATTTACCAGAAGTTTCACCGGCCTTGATTATATTGCAATAAAAATCAGAAAAAATCCTATTATATTGTTTTAAAGCGTCTGACAAAAGAGCTCCACCATCAACCTCATAAGCTATTTTAGAGATTATATTTCTAAAATGATCATTTTCTGTCTGTTCAATTATTGTGTACAATGCTTCAGTAATAGTAACATGAGCAGAAATCATAACAGCAAATTGCCTTGAAAAAACAACCAAATCCTTATTTTTAACAGGACTAAGCTTCTCATTTATCTTTATTTCTAAGGAATTAGATATATCATCTATTTTAATAACGTTTAACAATTTTTTGTTCAACCTTTTAATAGCATCTCCTTCACTCAAAGCTATAACCCTTCCGAATTTAGTTTTACCTTTATTATTTTTGGCTTTATATTTAAAAATAGGCATATTTTTGTAATTACATTTCAATAACTCTAAGAACTTCCTCAATATTGGTTACACCCTTTAAAACCTTAAGGAAGCCATCTTGCTTTAAAGACACAAATTTTTGACTTTTTCTAACATTTTCAACGTTTAAACTAGTTATTTTATTCATAATTATGTCTTTTAAGTTATCATCGATTTCAATAACCTCTCCAATAGAAACACGATCCAAATAACCACTATTTTGACACTTAGAACAACCAACAGGTTGATATATTTTAATATTTTTTATATCATCAAAACTATTTATTCCTGGTAACTCTTGCTTTAAACGATCAAAATCAACATCTTTAATTATTTCAAGAGCATCTTTCATAAATTTTTCACGATACTCCTTGTCAGCTTCTTTTTTACAATTCTCACACAACCTTCTACTTAAACGTTGAGCAATAACTATTCTTAAAATAGAACAAAGAAGCACTGGTTCAGCTTTCATATCTATTAAACGAAAAATAGTTCCAATAGCATCATTGGTGTGAATAGTTGATAAAACTAAGTGACCAGTAAGGCCAGCATGAATTGAAAGTTCTACTGTTTCCTCGTCTCTGATTTCACCCACCATAATAACATCAGGATCTTGACGAACTAGAGATCTAAGACCGGTTGCAAAAGAATAACCTATTTTAGGTCTTATTTGAGACTGGTTAATGCCTTTTAATTGATACTCAATCGGATCTTCTAGGGTAGAAATATTGACACCTTCCTTGTTTAAAATATTTAAAATTGAATAAAGGGTAGTTGTTTTACCAGAACCAGTTGGACCAGTTACTAAAATAATACCATTAGTCTTTTTAACATTTTTTCTAAAAACATCTAAAACATAAGAATTAAAACCTAACTCATCCAATCCAATAACACCCTTAGCCGTATCTAAAATACGCATAACAACTTTTTCCTTACCGCTACCAACCGGTAAAGTAGAAATACGAAAATCTATCTCACGATTATCTAAAACCAAAACAATACGTCCGTCCTGAGGAACACGAGTTTCATCAAGTTTCATTTTAGCCATAACTTTAATCCTGGCCACAACCGCCCCATGAATGTTTTTAGGTAAAAATAAGGCATTTTTCAAGATACCATCAATTCTATAACGAACACGACTCTCACCTTCATAAGGCTCAACATGAATATCACTGGCACGACTATCGATAGCATTTTTAATAATAACCGAAACTATCTTAGCAACTGGAGCACTGTTGGCATCATCCACATTTAGATCCTCTTTATCATCTTCTTTTTTTACTTGAACTAAATCCTCACCTCCCTCTGATTTTGACTTAATCTCCAAAGCAGAAGAAATTTCTTCTTCCATTTTTTTATACTGTCTAAAAGCAGAGTTAAAACTATTTCTAGATATTAAATAATATTCAACTTTTAGTTTTTTACCATTAGCTAAGAAATTCAAAGCTTCCATCGCTTTTAAATTAGGTTCAACCAAGCCAATACTCATTTTCTGTTCATCCACCAAAAAACAAATTGCCAAATAATTTTTAGACAACTCCTCGCTTATTGTTTCTAAAAAATTTTCAGGGATTTTTTCATCAACCAAATTTCTGTAAGGCAGATTATAAACCTCGGCCTTAAGTTTAACCAAATCCTCATTATTTAAATATTTTTGTCTAATTAAAAAATCTTCCAAATTAAAATTTTTATCTTTATTGGACAAATTTTCCAATTCCAAAAATTCATCATCTGGAAGTATCTTTTTTATTTTCAGTAAACTTAAGAACTTCTTATTATTAAACATAATATATCTTAAAAAACTTATTTTTTAATAGGACTAAAAGGATTTTCATTGCCAACTTCAAAGACTGGAATTTCTATTTCTGGCTCAGTGGGAATAAGTGGATCTTCAACAAGAGGATTTTCTCCCTCAAAAATAGAGTCGCCATCTGTTAATTCTCCTGGCAAATTAAAACCGGTTAAATCTACTTGAAATTCTTTTAAATTTATAAACTTAGGATTAGAAAGTCGGCTTAAATCAAAAAAACTATCGCTAGCTTCCTTCTCTATTTCTTTCATTATAAGTTCGGGTTTTTCAACATCAACACTAAACTTAAAATAACTAGCTATTTTTTTATTATAAATCAAAAAAACAACATTTAAAACTGCCAACAAAGAAACAATTATAATAAAAACTATTTTGTATAATTTACTCATAGAAAAAAATATTTTTAAAAATAATAAATTAATTTTTAAAATAATAAGTTAAAGCGTCAAACTTAACTGTTTTACTTACTGGATCAAAATCTAGATATATAACATCTGTTATTTTTAAATTATTTTCAATAATATCCAATAAGTACTTTAAATCAACATAACTAACTCCAGAAACCTCTGCCTTTATCAACCAAGAACCAATATTAGATGGCAAAGAATAAGCTATTTGAGTTAATCTTGAGTCAATCTCCAGATTACTACCAGGAGCAACCATAGTCCTCCTTGAACCAGGCTGAGAAGTGGACAGGGCGTCTAGTGGATCAGAAACCTTTAATGACTTAATGTTAAAATTATTTTTCATTAAGAAATAAGCAAATTCCATAAAAATATCATCTTTGGGGATGTTTCCTGGGACCATTTTATTTATTTTATCAATATCATCCTGACTAATACCTTCAAAAACCTCAATATTTCTTTTGTAGGAAACTAATTCTCTATATTCATCAATAAACATTTTCTTCTTTGTTTCTAAAACTTCATTAGAAGTCATAACAACTTTCTCATATTTTGGAAGCAAAATATAATTAAAGGAAAACCAAAATACAAAAAACAACATCAAAAAAGAAAAATATTGAAAATTATTATTAAGAAAAGAATTTATTTTATTTTTTATCCTTCTATTAGAAGAAGCTTTTTTTTCCAATTGCTCTTCTTGTTCTTTTTTAAAATTTTTATTATTTTCCATATTAAAAGTTGGTAAATGTTTTAGGATCTAAATTAAGATTAATATTGAAATTGACAAAACCAGAGTCAGGTCCGATTCCCCCTTCACCAATTTCTTCATCAGAAATAAAAACATTAACAGCCCTTCTATCAGCTGAAAAATATTTTGACTGATAACTAATAGCTCGAACATCGTCAGTAACCGATGGCAAAATATATGAACCGCCAATATCTCCACTAAATTTTTTAAAATAAACATTTTTTAAAGTATTTTGTTCTAAGAAAGAAAAAAATCTAGTCCAATAAGTATGCTTATCTAAAACAGAAAAAGAACTGCTCATTTTATTTTTAAAATTAAAAACCTCAACATATTTTTGTTCCAATTCACTCTTTTCTTTATTAACAACTGAAATTTCATCTTGCAAATAATAAGAATTTTCAATACTTCTATTTTTCTCCCACCAAGATAATAAAAAATACAACTCCATAATTAAAACAAAGGAAACCAACAATAAAGCAAAAAAAGCAACCAAATGCTTATTTAACTCAAAATAAACCGGAACCTCATCTTTAATCAAGTCAGATTCTAATAACTGTAAATTATCAATATCGTTATCTTTGTCTTTTTTTCTATTTTGTATCTTGGACCAAAAAGATTTAATGGAAGCAAAAAGGTCTTTTTTGCCTCCTTTCTTTTCTTTTTTATCTTTCTTGTTTAAATCTTCCTTTTTTTCGGAGTTATCATCTATTTTCTCCTCCTTATTGATTTTATCTTCTTTAAAGTCTGGCTTTTTTTTATTATCTTTATCCATATTTTAAAAATTAATTTTTATCAGCCCCCCTCAAGGCCAAACCATTTGCCACTGAAAGTTTAGGACCAACCTCTGATAAAACCGTTTCAATTTCTGGCGGATAAGTAACTTTAAACCAAGGATTGCCAATTACAACTCTCATATCTAATATTTTTTCTAAATAATCAGAAAAATTATACAACAAACAACCACCACCAGATAAAACTATTTTTTCAATATTTTCATTATTACCATTATAAAAAAGATCAATCATGTATTTTATTTCATCAACAACAGGATTAATAGCATCTAAAACAACTTTAGGAATATCCTTTTTTTGCTCATCTTTGGACATGCCCAAGTCAAATTTAAATTGTTCTGCTTGTTCTGGGCTAATTCCCATTTTAGCGCTAATTTCGTTAGTAATACTTTTACCGGAAATATTTATACTTCTATTTAAAAAAGGAATACTTTCTTTAACTATAGAAAAGTCAGTGCTATTTTCGCCCATCTCCACAATCATTACCGTGGCTGGATCATTGCCCAATAAAGCTCTGATTAAAGAAAATGTTTCAGTCTCTAGATTAGCCAAAGTTAACTTAGCCTCCTTAAAAACATCAATATATTTTTTTATAAGCTTTTTAGGGGAACCAGTTAAAAAAACTTTAACATTACTACTGCCACTAGTTTTATTAGGAATAATTTTCCAGTCTAAAACCATTTCTTCTAAAGGCAAAGGAATAACTTTTTTAGCTTCTTCTATGATTTGTTCGTTAATTTTCTTTTTATCAAAGTTATAAAGATTAATAACAGAAGAAAAAACAGACCAACTAGGAAGAGAAGCATTTGCCTTGGTAGTTTTTATACCTAATTCATTTTTAAGTTTAACTATTGATTTAGCCAAAAAAACAACATCATCAGAATAAGTAAAATCGGCACCCTCAATATTTTCCGAAAAACCATAATTAGATAAAGAAATCTTTTTTCCCTTTTTTAATAATTCAACCATCTTTAAAGATGAATTACCAATATCTATACCTAAAAAATGATTATCATTGGAAGATGAAAATATTCCCATAATTTTTATTTTATTTATTTTTAAACAAAATTGATTTTATCAAAAAAATATGCTATTATTTCAACAGATATACAAAATAAGTAAATAGTCGTTATAACTATATCTAGTATAATTATAACACAAAAATAAAAAATGGAAAAGAACAAAATAAAAAAAGCTCTATTGGTCCTAGCCTTCTTAGCAATAGTCTTCATTGTTGGTTTTTTTATTTGGAAAGTATTTTTTAAACAAGAATCAATAATACCAGGAAAACAAAAAGACCCAGACAAAACGATCATAGACGGATTACCAACCTCACCAGACGGAACACCGATAATAGATGGCACTGAACCAACGAAACCAATTGATATTAGTGACGACAAGCCAAGCTCACCACAAGAAGCCCAACAAGTAGAAGGTGCCGGTGATGCCGATCAAATAGCAGTTGGCGGAATAACTAAAACAACCACTATAGTTGAATCCAAAACAATGGAACCAACACTAGGAAAAGACGGAGGATCGGTTCAATTTTATAATAAAAATGATGGGAAATTTTATTTAGTAAATGACGAGGGTGATTTAATTCCCCTAAGTGACAAAGTTTTTCATAACGTTAGCGCTGTTGAATGGGCGCCTAACAAAACAAAAGCTGTAATTGAATACCCTGATCAAACTAAAATAATTTATGATTTTTCCACAAGCAAACAAATAACACTGCCAAAACATTGGGAGGATTTTACTTTTTCTCCTGACAGCGAAAAATTGGTTAATAAAAGTTTGGGAATTGATCCTGATAACAGATGGTTAGTTATTTCCAATAGTGACGGAACTCAGACTAAAAAATTGGAGCATATAGGAGAAAATGATAAATGGGTTATACCATCTTGGTCGCCTAATAATCAGTCAGTTGGAATGTACACGCAAGGAGTTGACGCCAATCGAAGAGAAGTTTTCTTTATAGGAGAATATGGTCAAAACTTTAAATCTACTATTGTTGAGGGTTGGGGTTTTCAACCACAATGGTCACAAGATGGTGACAAATTACTTTACAGTGTATATTCTCCCAAGGATGACTTGAAACCAAAAATATGGATTGTTAATGCTAGTGGAGATAACATCGGAACAGATCGCAGAAGTTTACAGTTAGAAACATGGGCCGAAAAATGTACCTTTGCTAGCGACTCTGAAGTTTATTGTGCCGTGCCAAAAGAACTAGATGAAATGGCTGGAATGTTCCCAGAATTAGCCTTAAGAACATCAGATGATTTATACAAAATAAATATAGAAACAGGTTCAAAAACATTAGTAGCCGTCCCTGATCAAGCTTACAATATATCGTCTATAGTTATTGATAAAAACCAAGAAAATCTATTTTTTACTGATTATACTACTGGTCAAATCCATAAAATAGATTTACAATAAAATCTTTCTTCTAGCTCCAATTTAAGAAAGTGAAAAAAATAATAAGATTTTTGATAGATTCTTTATTTCCTAGAGAATGTTTATTATGCCAAAAAGAATTTGGCGTTTACCTATGTCAAAAATGTTTTAAATCTTTAAAATTTAAAGAACAAAATTGTTTAAATTGTGGATCAAAAACTAAAAACGGTGAGTTTTGCCAAAACTGTCAAAGCATATTTAGTTATCAGGGAGTAATGGTGGCTGCCGATTTTAATGACAATAAAATAGAAAAATTAATTACACTTTTTAAATACAACTTCATAAAAGAAATAGGCTATTATCTTGGCCTATTTTTATTTAATTTTTTTAAAGAAAAAAACGAATACAATCCAATACTAAGAAAAAACAAAGAGAGGAAAAAATTTACCAAACAAAACTCACTATTAATTCCAGTCCCCCTCTCCTCTAAAAGATTAAGATGGAGAGGTTTTAATCAAAGCGAAATACTAGCTCAAATAATTTCAGAAAAAGAAGGAATAAAAATTTCCAAAAACTTAATCAAAATTAAAGAAAGTGAAAATCAAGCCAAATTAAAACTTTCGGAAAGAAAAACTAATCTCAAAAAATGTTTTTCCTTCTTAAACGAAGAAATGGCACAAAGAGAAATAAAAGGGAAAAAAATAATAATCGTAGATGATGTTAGCACTAGCGGTTCGACTCTAGAAGAAATAAGCAAAGTTATAAAAAAATACCAAGCCTCAGAAATTTGGGGCTTGGTATTAGCTCACGGTTAATTACTTTAAAACTGCTTTCAAATCAGAAATTATATCCTCTAAACTATAATCAGATTTAACATAATATTTATTAATTCCAAAATTTATATAAGATTTTATCTTATCATTACCGGCTGTATTGGAAACCACAAAAATAGGGATGTTCTTATTAACAGATTTAGAGGATCTTATTTTAATTACAAAATCAAGACCACTCTCCTCTCCTGGCAAATAATGATCAAGCCAAATAAAATCAATTTTATTATCATTAATAATTTGGAAAGCTTCAGTAACAGATTTAGCCACAAAAACAATAAAATTATTAATCTCTAACTTTAATTTAATAGCATCAGCCAAAGGTCTTTCATCTTCAACTATTAAAATTTTTTTATTTTTTTCCATTTTTAAAAAAATTATTATTAAGACAAGGACTTATTTCCCTCCTTTTTAACAACCCCTTTTAAAGGTAGAGATATATAAAAAGTTGTACCCTTGTTTTCTTTAGATTTAAAACTAATAACACCACCAAAACTACTAATAATTGCTTTTACAATATAAAGACCTAAGCCAGTACCCTCAGTATTCCTTTTTTTAATATTATCAGCTCGAAAAAGCTTCTGAAATATTTGGTTTTGCTGATCACTTTGTATGCCATAACCCTCGTCCCTTACCTCAATATCAACACCTTTCTTTTTTTGATTAATTTTTATTTTAAGTGAAACCGTGCTATCTGGAGGGCTATATTTAACAGCATTAGAAACCAAATTCTGAAAGACTATTCTTAAAAGTTTAGGATCATAATTTAGATTGTCTATTTTTTTATCGTAAGTTTTTTCAATATTTATATTTTTTTCAATAATAGTCACCGCTTGTTCCTTTAAAACATCTTCCATGACAGCAATAAAATTAGTTGGTTCAGGATCAATCATAAAAGTACCAGTTTCTAGGCGAGAAACATTGAGCAAAGAATTAACCAACTCAACCATTCTCTTATTACTGTCAAATATTTCTTGAGCAAACTTCTTTTGATTTTCACTGAGCTTTCCTCCGTCACCAGCCAACAACATCTCTGAATACCAATTTATAGCCGATAAAGGTGTTCTAAGTTGATGAGAAGCCAAAGAAACGAACTCAGTTTTAGCTTTATCAACCTCCCTTTCTCTAGTTACGTCCTTAGCAAAAACTAAGATAAATTGATCGGACAATCTAACACTGCTAAGATTAAAATAATAACTACAAACATTTTTAAGGTCGGCTCTTTTATGCAAAACATCAATTTCATCACTCCCCCTTTTAATAACTTTATTAATATGATTCTTAATTAAATCATGACTATCTTCACATATTAAATCATAAATTTTAAAATTCCTTAATTTAGCTTGAGAATACATAGTAGTTTTAACTAAAGCATTATTAAACTCTATTATCTTACCACTATAATCGATAACCATAATACCATCAGGAGCTTCGTCTATATAACTTCTAAACTTTTTCTCACTCTCGCTTATTCTAATATTGGCCCTCTCCAGTTTATACATTAAAGAAAGTATTTTAAAAATAAATATCAACAAAAGAATAAAAACAAAAATACTAAAAACTATAAAAGGCAAGAAATCAAAAACAAATTCTCGCACTGGAAGCTCTACAAATAATCCCCAAGCAGTTGTTTCAATATAGGACCAAGAACCAAAAACCTTATTAGTAAAATAAGATGAATAAAAAGCAAAGGAATGCTTGTGCTCCAGAAAGTCCCTAACAATCTCAACGTCACCCAAATTGCTCTCGTTCATTACAACAGAAATATCCTTATAAGAAATTAAACGAGCACTATCATCTAACAAATAAACATAGCCACTATCTTGAAAAGAACTTTTAGAAACAATATCCCAGAGAGCGGTTAAATCTACTTGAGAAACCAAAGTGGCTACTTTCTTCTCGTTATTATCAAAAACAGGAATGGAAACCAAAATAAAAGGAAGACCATAATCAGAAATATTAACCGAACTAAGATAATAATCTTTTTGAACACTCAACAAATCATTAAAAGTTTGTTCGGATGCACTAAAGCTATCAGAAGAATAACGATTTAAAGAAAAAATCTTATCATTACTTTCTTCGGCAAAAACACAAACACTATAAATGTAAGGATTTACATCAAACAAAGATTCAATCATTTCTTTGTTCCTATCCTCGCATTCAAAGCAAGCTAAGCCTTTACTTAAAATCTCCAAGTCATCAAAAACCCTAATAATAAAAGAATTGATTTCTCCACTTACTCGAAGTCCTAATTCCTCTTGGCTTTTTTCTACAAACGATATTTGTTCATTGTAACTATAAAAAACAAAAGAAAAAAACAAAACAAAAATAAACAAAGAAAATAAAAAATAAGGGAAAAGAAATTTTATCTCCTTCCTTTTTAAAAATCTAATATTTTTATCAGCTTTCCTTCTCATTTATTATTTTAACAATTTTTCAAAAACAAATTTTCCCTCCTTAACCACATTAGCACTAATCAAAGACAGACTAGTATCTCCATTAGAGTCAAAGCCCCACTGACCAAAAAGACCAGAAAAATTATCCAAAGAAGAAAGTTCGTCTATTACTTTTTTTCTATCTGGAGAGTCAATACGATTAATAGCCATCAAAGCAGCTGACATAGCCTCATAACCAAAACCAGAATAAATAGTTGGATACTCGCCATATTCATCATAGTAATTTTTATAAAACTGCCTAGCTTTATCATTGTCAATCTTCTCTATCGGTAAACCAACGGAGGTAAGCATGAGGCCTTCAGAATTACGACCAGTTTGATCAATCAAAGCCTGATCCATGATTCCATCAACGCCCATAAATTTAATCCCCATATTAAGATCGGAAATACTATTGATTAAAGATATCAAGCCAATAGAAGTAGTCCCTGAAAAATAAACTAAATCGGGTTTCAGTTCTTGAACTAGAGCAATTTCAGTTAACAATAAATCATCTTCCCTATTAAAAGAATTATGAGCTAAAATATTTAGCCCCAAATTTGTCGCTTTTTGTTTAAAAATACCAGCCAAGCCTCGACCATAAGACTCACCATCATCAAAAATTAAAATATTTTCGAAACCCATTTCTTTAGCCCAAACAGCCCCATAAACACCTTGTAAAGAATCAGTTGGGCAAACTCTAAAATAATTACGAACCCCAGTTGGATAAAATATTCCTGGCTCTCCAATAGCAAAACCAGGCTGAGTTAATCCTGGCCAAGTATTTATAGAACTAATTTGAGCCAAACCCGCCTTATTGGTTACAGGTATGCTAATTTTAGAAGCTCCGCTATCTATTGGCCCTAAATAAACAAGAACATCCTTGTCAGCAACAGCTCTTTCAACTATTTCTTTCTCTAAATAATCACGCCACAAACCATTTTCATCACCATTATCCATAACCTCTAGTTCAATTGTATAATCACCGGTAAAATAATTGCTTTCTTTGTAATCTTTACCAAGATTATTGTTCTCTTTTAAAGCAATTTTCATCCCATTAACAGTTTCAACTCCAGCACTAATTCCACGCATAGTAGCCACTGCCACTATTTTAATAGTTTTATTTTTATTCCTACTTATAAAATAAAAAAAGATGGCAAAAACAATAACCATCAACAAAAGAAATAAAAGAAGAATTTTTTTCTTCATAAATTTATATTTAAAATCAAATTAAGATCCGCACTCAATCATTATGCCTGAACAAAGCTCAGCGTTTTTTACGCATTCCACTTGTTTAGATGTCCAATTTTCACATTGCAATAAACACTCATCAAAAACATTTTGATCGTTAACATCTTTAGTCTGCTTAGACTGAATATCACATTTTCCAACATAATTCTTGCAAGCTAAAGAGCAAGGACTATCTAGTTTTGGCTTAAAAACAAAATCTTTTCCAATTTGACATTTATTATATAAATCATCACAGTTAGTAGCTGCTCGAACACAATCCTTTTGACTATCATCCCAACTATCACAAAGCTTAGAACACAAATTAGAAGATAGCTCTAAACAGCTTTTAGATGCAGAGACACAAAGGTAATCACAGATATTTTTAGCATTAGCTTCATGACTAACTTTATCAACTTTGTTTTTACTTAGAGAGCAAGCTGAAAACAAAACCAAGCCTGAAATTAAAAAAATAAATAAAAAGAATTTTTTCATATTTTTGAGCCCAATTTAAAGGCAATTAGTTTACTTTATCTCTACCCTTATTATACAATAAAAAAGAAAAATAAACAAATAGCGAGCAAAAAGTACTCGCTAAAAACAAAGAAAAAATGTTTCCAATTAAATATTAAAAAATTTTTTAGAAGTCTCAAAAATATTTTTTTCCACTAAATCTATATCCTGCTTTCTTATTTCAGCTATTCTTTTGGCGACCTCTTTTACATACAAAGGTTCATTTCTTTGTCCTCTATAAGGAATCGGAGATAGATAGGGAGAGTCGGTTTCAATCATTATTTTATCAATAGGGGCTTTTTCAATTAAAAGATCCCACTGTTTAACAAAAGTTATAAGTCCGGTAAAAGAAGTAAGCAGTCCCATATCCCAATATTTTTTAGCTAATTCTAAATCACCAGAAAAACAATGAATAACGCCCCACTCTTTTCGAAAACTATTTTTAGAATAAAAGTCTTTTAAAATAGGAAATAAATCATCATGAGCATCACGACAATGAATAATAACTGGCAGTTCAACTTTTTTGGCCAATTCTAATTGTTTATAAAAAACTTCCTGTTGCAAATTTTTAACGCTTTTAACTTCCTGCTCAGAATTAGCATCAATATGATAATAATCAAGACCAATTTCACCAATAGCTACTACCTTATTACTAGACTTAACTAATTTTAAATAAGGCTCTTCTTGATACTCCTCTTTTTTACTTCTAAATTCATATTTACCATTTTCATTATCATTTTTAGCTAAAATGTCCTGCAAATGTATAGGATGAAGACCGACAGCACTATAAACACCTTGTTCAAATTCTTTAGACAAAGAAACAGATCGATTCGAAGTTTTTAACTCCGAACCAACCACAACCATCTCAACTTGATTAGACAAAGCCCTTTCAGCTACTTGTCTATAATCATCCTTGAAATCTTTAAAATTTAAGTGACAATGAGTATCAATATACATAAATTAAATATCTAATTCTTCTAAAGTTTTTCGATCCTTGCGAGGAAGTCCCTTGGGAATATTTACTAATATTTCAACGAAATGATCACCAAGGCCAGAACCTCTTAACTTTTCAATCCCCTTGCCTTTAATTTTAAAGGTTGTGCCCGATTGAGTACCCTCTGGTATTTTTAAAACAACATCTCCGTGAATAGTTTTAATATCAATTTTATCACCTAAAATAGCCTGCTTGATACTAATAGATTTTTTAGTATAAATATCATAAGAATCTCTCTTAAAATCATCAGATGGTTTAATCTTGATAATTAAAATCAAATCACCACTAGGAGATCCTTTTAACCCAGCATTTCCCCTACCAGACAATCTAATTGCTTCACCATTGTCTATGCCAGCCGGAATTTTAACTTTTAATTTTTCCTGTCCCTTATGTATTCCTGTGCCAGAACATTTTGAACACTTATGAGCATAACTTTGACCCTCACCCTGACAATCAGGACAAAGAGCCTCTACTTGCATTGTGCCAAAAATAGTTCTTTGATTTTTCAAAATTTTTCCTCGACCACCGCAAGTTTTACAAGTTTCTATTTTAGTTCCTGGCTCAGCTCCATTACCATTACATTTCTCACATTTAATATTCTTATCAATTAATATTTCTTTAGTAGCACCGAAAGCTGCTTCTAAAAAATCAATATTTAAAATAGCTTCCATGTCAGCTCCCCTTTTACTTTGAGCACGACCAGAAGAACGCCCTGAGAAGCCGAACATATCACCAAATCCACCAAAAATATCACCCAAATCTTCAAAATCTATACCTGAGCCAGAGAAATTACCTCCTTGAAAACCAGAAAAATCAAAACCACCTGGACCTCCACCACCAGAAAAAGCTGAAGAGCCAAATTGATCATATTGTTTTCTTTTCTGCTCATTGCCTAAAATTTGATAGGCTTCATTTATTTCTTTAAATTTGTTAGCATCACCACCCTTGTCAGGATGATGTTTATGAGCTAATTTTCTAAAAGCATTTTTGATTTCAGCTTGACTAGCTGTCTTCGAAACACCTAAAGCACTATAATAATCCTTACCTGCCATAAAAATTAAAAATAAATTTATTTTTATAGCCGTTCTAATCCAAAACTAGAACGGCCTAAAAACAAATTTATAGAATAAATTATTTCTTATCTTCTACCTCACCTTCAACTACATCATCTTTTTTCTCTTCAGCAGAACCAGCTGGATTTTCTCCAGAGTTTGCTTCAGCTCCAGGAGCTGATTGATTTTGTTGGTACATAGCTGATCCAATTTTTTGAGCAATAGTATTTAATTCCTCCATTTTCTTTTTCATATCTTCATAGTCTTCTCCATCTTTTATTTTTTTCAACTCATCCAACTTAGCCTCTAATTCTTTTTTATCTTCTTCTTTCATTTTTTCACCAGACTCTTTTAATAATTTTTCAGTTGTAAAAACAACAGCCTCAGCTTGATTCTTAATTTCAATATTGTCTTTTTTCTTTTTGTCTTCATCAGCATGAATTTCAGCTTCATTTTTCATCTTTTCAATTTCTTCTTTACTCAAGCCAGAAGAAGCTGTAATAGTTATTTTCTGCTCTTTGTTAGTTGCTTTGTCCTTGGCTAATACATTTAAAATACCATTAGCATCCAAATCGAAAGTAACTTCAACTTGTGGAACTCCACGAGGTGCTGGTGGAATTCCATCTAAAATAAATCTACCTAATGTTTTGTTATCAGCTGCCATTGGTCTCTCTCCTTGAACTACATGGATTTCTACGCTAGGTTGATTATCAGCAGCAGTTGAAAAAATCTGCGATTTAGAAGTAGGAATAGTTGTATTTCTTTCAATCAAAGGAGTGGCAACTCCGCCCATGGTTTCAATACCTAAGGTTAAAGGAGTAACATCTAAAAGTAAAACATCTTTAACATCTCCTTGCAAGACACCAGCTTGAACAGCAGCCCCAACGGCTACTACCTCATCAGGATTAACACTCAAATTAGGCTCTTTACCAAAAAATTCTTTTACTTTTTTCTGAACTAAAGGCATACGAGTCATGCCTCCAACCATAATAACTTCTTCAATGTCGCCTAATTTCAAACCAGCATCATCTAAAGCTTTTTTACATGGCTCCAAAGTTCTATCCACTAAATCCATTACTAATTCTTCCAATTTTGATCTAGTTAACTTCATAACTAAATGTTTTGGACCGTTTTCATCAGTAGTAATAAAAGGTTGATTAATTTCAGTCTCAATAGAAGTAGATAATTCAATTTTAGCTTTTTCAGCTGATTCTTTAATTCTTTGCAAAGCCAAAGAATCCTTTGATAAATCAATTCCCTGATCTTTTTTAAACTCAGCAATAATATGATCAATAATTCTTTGATCAAAATCTTCTCCACCTAAATGAGTATCACCGTTAGTTGATTTTACTTCAACTGATAATTCCCCATCAGAGACAATATCTAGAATTGAAACATCAAAAGTTCCACCACCTAAATCATAAACTACGGCTTGTTGACCTTTTTTCTTATCAAAACCATAAGCCAAAGCAGCGGCAGTAGGTTCGTTAATAATTCTCTTAACATCTAAGCCAGCTATTTTACCAGCATCCTTAGTAGCCTGTCTTTGAGCATCATCAAAATAAGCTGGAACAGTGATAACAGCTTCAGTTATTTTTTCTCCAATTTTAGCTTCAGCATCAGCTTTTAATTTAGATAAAATCATAGCTGAAACTTCTTGAGGAGTATAATCCTTATCATTCATTTTAACTTTAACTCCTTCACCGGCCTGAGTTATTTCATAAGGCACAAGCTCAAGATCACGCTTAACATCAGCGTCACTATATTTTCTACCAATCAAACGTTTAACGGCGTAAATAGTATTTTTAGGATTAGTTACGGCCTGCCTTTTAGCTGATTGACCAACTAATCTTTCTCCACTCTTAGAAATAGCCACCACTGAAGGTGTAGTTCTATTCCCCTCAACATTTTCTAAAATTTTAGCTTGGCCACCTTCAATAATAGCCATAGCTGAATTGGTTGTTCCCAAGTCAATTCCTAATACTTTTGACATAATTTGATATATATCAGTTGATAATTAATAAAAACCAACTGAAAAATTTAATTAATTATTTTACGGATTCATTAAAACCCTTATAATTTCCAGGATTTATTCCTGGAAATCTTAAGAACTTCAATTTATTTTTTAACTGTTTTAATTTTAATTGACTTTGGCTTAGCTTCTGGCGCTTTGGGAATGCTAATCTTTAAAATTCCACCTTCAGCTACAGCCGAAGCCTCATCTCCACAAACCCTAGTAGGAAGTGGAACTGAACGATAAAAACTACCGCGACGAATTTCTTTGCGATAATAATTCTTTTCATCAACTTCAGTTTTCTTTTCAGCCTCACCTTTAATCGACAAGATGTCGTTCTCAATAGAAATATCTACTTTCTCGGGGTCAATACCAGCTAATTGAGTCTCAACAATAACATTGTCATTATCTTCATACATATCAACCGCTGGAATAAATCCAGAAACGGAACGAGTTGATGGTGAAAACTCACTAAAAACTTTATCCATCTCATCAAAATAATTGTCGCTTAAAAAAGGACTCCATTTTATAAGAGACATATATTTTAAATTCTTTTTTCAAAATAGTTTTTCACTATAGATGAAAAAAGAAAAAATTTAATTTTTATTTTTACTGCCAGCCACAATTCTAGCTGGAATTATAATTTTATCTTTTAACTTATACCCAGGTCGAAGCTCCTTAACAACGTAATCCCCTTCACCTTCAACTGCCTCCATACTGTTATAATCAAATTTTTCTCCAACAGTTTTTATTTTCTCAATTCCATTTCTGGAGAAAAAATCATCAAATTGCTTAATAGTATACTTTACACCCTCTACCCAAGGATTTTTACTTTGATCTTCGTCTAAAGCATGAATAGAAGTATTTAAATTATCATAAATTGGTAAAATCTCTAGTAAAAACCCTTCTAAAGAATATTTTAACAGCTCTTTCTTCTCTTCGGCTGAATTCCTAAGTAAATTCTGATAATCAGCCAAAGCTCTTTTGTATTTACTTTCTAATTCATCATTTTTTTTCTGTAAATCAATTAACGAATCGTCTTGAGAATCGTCTTGAGAATCATTCAAATCATCATTTTTTTGTTCATCTTTTTCCTGGGATGAATTTTCTGATAATTTTTCTTCTACTAACTCATTTTCTTGATCAAAATCTTTTTTTAAATCTTCACTCATAAAAACTATTGAAACTTACTTTTTAAATAATTAATCAAATCTAAATTTTTCTCATAATCCATTCTAAGTGGTCCCATAATTCCAATAACACCACTTTGTTTTTTTTGTTCATATTTCAAAACCAAAGAACTCAAAAATTGACCAAAGGGATTTTCACTACCAATAAAAATATTTTCTCCAATTTTTAATTTATCAAAAATATCAGCAATTATTTCTTCCATTCGATCAATAACAATAGAAACATCACAAACCACATTAGACTGTTTAAATTCCGGCTGAATAAACAAATTTGATATTCCAGTATAATAAAGATCATTTTTGTGAAAAGCCCAGAAAATAGCATTACCAGAAATATCGGCTAATTTTTTAGCTACCTTTTTAAAAGATTCCTGATTATAGTCAAAAGTCTCATCTAAAACTTTTTTGTATTTATCATCAATCTTTTTTTTCTTAGAAAGAACATGCTCATCAACAAACAATCTATAAGCTAATTCAGTTGGAATTCGACCAGCAGAAGTATGGGGTTGAAATATATAACCCTCCTCTTCTAACTCAGCCATTTCATTTCTAACCGTAGCCGAAGAAACATCCAACTTACATCTTTCAACTAACATACCAGAACTAACCGCTTGAACGTTCTTAATATATTCTTTAATAATGGCTAACAAAATACTTTTTTTTCTTTCACTAATTGTCATATTTTTTATTTACAAAACAATTATATAAAATTAGCACTCTTATGTCAAGAGTGCTAAACAATAAAGAAATAAGCATTAAAATATAGCTATTTATTAATCTTAATAGCTTTACCATTAATTAAGGCATCAGCAATTTTCTCTGAAGCTGAATAAAGTATTCTTTGATAAGTAGCTGTCGAAGTGGCCATTTTAGAAGCAGAATCTTTTTGATCTAAACCCTCAATGTGCCTCAAACGATAAGCCTCAATTTCTTCCAAACTTAATTCAACTACTTTAAGTTCCCTCAGAGAAATTCCCTGAGGTTTAAAATAAGTAATATGGGGGTCGAATCTAACTCGACGACATAGTTTTGGTCTAGGCATAATTGATATTTTAAATAAATTTGTTATAATTTTAAAAAAGAAGGCCTCTCGGTCTCCCTGTTTAACAGAGAGACCGGATCTCAAGCCTTCTTTTTACTTTTGGTCGCTGACTTGAGTATTGGTGTCATTGTCGAAACATCTTCCTCTGCCCATCCCTCTTCTTCGACCACAACCACCACCGAAACCTCTACCCATTCCACGTCCGTCTCCTTGCCTATCAGAAGCGCCTTCACATTTACCCATTCCTCTTCCTGTCATTTTTCCTTGGCCAGTTGGACCAGTTCCATCTAATCTTGGCATAATTTTAAAATTATTTTTTATAAAGAGACAATTCGACTAAGTTGTCTATTATGAGTATATACCCATAATATATTTTTGTCAAGTAAAGGCCCAATTCTAAAAAAAGCTATAAAAAACCAAAAAACCCTCAAACGGGTTTTTATTTTTTAAACTATTTTTTAGCCTAAACTTATTTAAAGAAATTCATCAAAAAATCCTGATAAATACCATAAACCAAAGCTAAGGCCGAAAAAATAAAAATGATAATATAATTCCACTTAGCTAAGCTAGTTTGCAAACTTTTAAGAATATAGCTTAATGATTTTTTTTCTTCAGCACTTAAACAAGTATCAAGATTTATCTTCTCTACTAACTTTAGTTCTGTGATTGTTTTATTTCTTCTATTTTCAACTTTAAAGCGATGAGCAAAATACCAAACAAAACCAATGGTTCCAACATACCAAGCTATTTGCACTAAAACCGGACTGTAATGATTTAAAACAACAATCACTCTATAGGCAACAGTAGCTAGAACACCAACTATAAACATCCAGTTACGATAAAGTTTATTGCTTAATTTTGGCATATATAAAAATAATGATTAATTTTAATACTTAAATTTTATTCCAAAAACAGAATAAAAGCAAATAAAAAAACCTGAACTAAATCAGGTTTTTTTAAATAATAAATCAAGAAAATTAAATAAATTATTTAGATCTGTTAAAGCCGCCACCTCGGTTAAATTCTTTAGTTTCACTATTTCGGCTAGCAACTCTTTCCTTGTGAGCTTCAACAAATTCAGCAAAATTACCTTCATTTACTTGAGAAATCATTGGGCAATCATTGTTTTGAGCAAATTCTAACCAAGCATTATAATCACCTGACTCTAAAATACTCATCATTTCTGCATTTTTAGCTCTATTTGCTAATCTTCTAGCATCTCTTTCGGCTAAACGAGTTTCTCTATCAACTAAAGAAGGATTAAAATTTTCTGAAGATGATTGTTTGTATTGAACAGCTTTTTGTCCTCTTTCTGGGAAAGAAAAAGTATCACTAGCAGCCATGGAAACTAAAGGAATAAAAATTGCTAAAGCCAGAGCTGGAAAAATTAATTTCTTATAATTTTTCTTCATAATTTTTTTAAATTAATTATTAATTAGGATGGCCTCCTATAAACTAATACGTAAGATAAAAAAATTCCTTCATTTTTTATTCGAACAAACAATCTTTATGAAGAGCACATTTTTCCAAAACCCTTCCCCTTGATTCCATTCTAGGCCTAAAAAGAGAATCTTCCAAGTGTCTTCTAATTCCTGGCCTCTCAAAAAAATCATTAGCAGAGTGCATAGGCATAACTCTAATAGCCCCAAATTGATTATCCTCTAATATTTCGCCAAAAAATTTAACCGGATATCCTTTTTCCAAATTGACAGCAGGTTTAATTTCGGCTTGATCATAATAAACCAACCACTCCTTAGAATCTTTATCGATTAAAAATAATTTTTGACCATCTCCTATTTCAGAAATAATTCCAGCTAAACGACCATTTTCCGGATTTGACCAAAATTCAAGTTGAGGATTCATAAGATGACCATAAACAAAAGGATTTATATTTTTACCTAAAAGATTGTCTAATTTTTTGCTAAAACCAAGCATATAAAAACTAGAACCTAAAGCCAAACTAGCAATTAGACCAATAGCAATTATTAAAAAAGGAGAATATTTATAAGCCTTTTTAGTTTTCTTTAAATTTAAATAAAAAAGAGAAACAAATAAGGCTAAAAATACTAGCCAAAAAATAGGAATAACTGTTAAAAAAACTTCCCAGAAAGAGGCTCCGAAATTATCAAAAAAAACTTCTCCCCCAGAATTAAAAAGATAAATAATCAAAGAAAAAGATAAGGCTCCAAAAATCAAAGAAAAAAAACCAATTATCCATAAAAAATAATTTTTAAAAACAAACTCCCAGCGAGGCTTTGGTTTTAATTTTTTCTTTTCAATTTCAGACATTATCTTATCTGAAAAATTTTTTTCTATCATAAATTTAAAATTAATTATACATTTCCTGATATTTTTCTTTAAACTCTTTTTTAGCCTTATTGAGCATTGAAGCTACAGTGCCGGAAGGTTTTTTAATAATATCGGAAATCTCTTCATAATCTTTTTCTTCAAAAAACTTTAAAACTAAAACCTCTTTCCACTTACTCTTTAACTCATTCAAGACTGAAAAAATTTGTTGATTTAATATTTTAAGATCTAATTCTTTTTCAATATTAAAATCAGAAACTAATCTTTCAATTAATGTTTCGTCAATTTTAATAGAATTACCCTCTGGTCGAACTTTGATTTTACGATAATTACTAATAATCTGATTCCTAGTAATAGAATAAATCCAAGAAGAAAACTTTAAATCATCATCAAAACTATTTAAATTTAAATATACTTTTAAAAAGACATCCTGCAAAACATCTTGAGCATCTTCAACAGCTAAATTCGACATTTTACGAATAAAATTTAAAAGCTTATCCTTGTAGCGATCAACAAGGACTGAAAAAGCCAAATGATTTTCTAAGCTCAAAACAACTAATTGTTCATCACTTAAATTATTTTTATCATCTAAAACATCCATTCAAATTGAAAATTTATAAGTTTAATTATCTTGGTTAAAAAAAATATAAGATATAGTTTCTGTTATTAATACGCAAAAAATAAAAAAATCTTCAATTTTATTATTATAAAATTGATTTTAAAAGAAGTGAAAAAGGTTCCAAATTTTTCTTATCTATTTTTAACAACTCTTGAGAGTCAAGCTCAACATAAGGCTTGCTATAACCTTCAGGAACAAGAAAAGAAGACATGGGGTATCCAGGATTTATTTTATCGGAAAATTTAGCAGCTAAAAAATCATTTTGAACAGCCTTGGTCGTTTTTAAAAGATTGGAATGAATATCAAAATAAGACATTCTAAAATCCCAAATAAAACGACGATTTTCCCCTGGATAAAGTTGAGAAATTTTTTTCCAAGTTTCTATCACCTCTAAGTCACTTAGCTCTCTTTTTTCTTTGTTAAAACGACGAACAAAAACTCCTGGTTGTTCGTTTTTGGGAAGAAAGTTAGTGGTAAGGGCCTCATCAACTGCTATGGTTGGCAAAAGACTAATTTTACTATATTCTTTAGCTTTAAAAACAGAATTTTCCTCAGGGCTATTGTGAGGTTCATCAATTTTAATAGTAATATTTAAATCTCTTAGACTTATTAATTCTAAATCAGTAAAACCAGCAAAAAGATTTTGATAGCGTTTTAGTTTTCCGGGGTTGTGGGTGGCAATTAGAATTTTCATAATATAATAAACAAAAATTATATAGAAATATTAACATGAAAATAAGAAAATAACTAGAATATAGTTACAAATCATAAAAAGAAATGTCAAGATTTTTATAAAATAAAAACCCCTCTTTTACTTTATGTATTAGAGGGGCTTGTTCTATAAAATACTAATTTTGTTTTTGCATTTTTATTGTCATAGAAGGTTTTTTTTGATCAGCTCTCTCCCAGCCATTGGCAGTTTTTTTTACGGCAAAAGGAAAGGTGGTAACTTTATGCTCTGTGTATACCGGAGTAATATCGCCATTAATATCAACAAAAAGAATCCAAGTCCCGTCGGTATTTTTCGAGCTAAATAGACCATTTGGCTCCGCTTGCTCTATAACAGCCCCATCATGAACGCTGCCAGGAGAGGCCTTCTGCAAAGGATTTGTTAAACTCATATCAGCGGGAATCCCATAACCAAGCGAAGGACCATAAAATTTAGTTTCACCAGTAACACTTTCTATCACGGTGTAGGTACTACGAGCCTCTTGAGTAACAACATTGTAGATTTGAATTACTATGTCCCTTGGAATGCTATAGTCATAGCTAGGCACAGGCTGAACCTTGGCATAGTGAGATTGTTGTTGTTCAACAATTTTACTTTCTTTTTTGTCTGCTTTTTCTCCTAACTCACAACTAGTTAAAAATAAAGTCGCAAAAAACACAAGAAGTGATACAAAAAAAATGTTTTTTTTCATCTTTTTGATTGTTTTAAGGTTAATAACTGAATTTCTTTGAATCTAAAAACTCTTTAATGCTTGATGGTATTTTTTCTTCCGGAATCCTAGTGACTTCTTCCTGCATCCTTTTTATGATGCTTTTTTGTTGGGCTTTTTTAGCCACAATAATCTCAAAATTGCCGTCAGAATCATCTGCTCTTAATTGAACAACTTCTGCCTCTAGCTGCGTCCAATCGCTGTGAAGCTTTAATAATAGAGTGGCCTTAGTTTCAACATAAGGTTGGCTGCGCTGAACCTTTTCGCGCTCAATATTAATGGATATAATACCCAACATTTGTGCGAGAAAAACCAAAACAGCAACAACGACAATGATACCCAATGCCCATTTGAAAAATGTCCAGAGAGTAAAAGGCACTTCTTTGCCAATTTCTCGAACTTCTCGACGATAGTCATTCATGATCAATCCTCCTTTTTTGGTTAAAAAATGAAAAAATAAAAACTATTATAAAAGAACTAATAACAAGAAATTATAGCATATAGCTATAATTTTGTCAAGAGAGCGAGGTCGTAGGTTGTGTTAAAACTGGGATATCTTTTATAAATAAAATTCCGCAATACTAATATTGATGTCCCTTACTTTTAGAAAACTCAAAACCTAATTCATCTAAATATTCTTCAACTTCTTTATTTTTAACAAATATCCCACCCTCCAAATCTATAATATCAGCATCATTTTTTTCTGTATCATAAATAGCAAAAGAAATTTGACTATTTTTATGTCCGGATACTTCCCCTGGATTAACAACTAAACAATCACCAATTCTTTCCTTGTTTTTTATATGATTATGTCCATAAAAAATGGCATCAAACTCACCTGACTTAGCCATCGGCTTCGCTAAATCAGGATAATGAGTTATAAATATTTTTCGATTATCAATTTCTAAAAAATCATAAACATTATCAGCTATGGTCATATTACTTTGAGAACCCAAGGATGTTCTAGTGAGCGTACTCTTATCTCCATCATTATTTCCCCAAACGGCATGGACAGGAATATCTAACCCGGCCAATATTTTGGCTATACCATTATTTATAAAATCACCTAAGAAAATAATTTTATTTATGTCTTTATCTTCTTTGATTTTCTTTAATACTAAAATCAAATTGTAAAAATTATCATGAATATCTGATATTATAGCTATTTTCATATTTTTTATATTAATTATTATTTATAATTATACTAAAATAATATCATAGAAATAGCCAAAAAACAAAAATATAATACAGAAAAAATAATTAATTACTTATAGGTTCTAATCTTTGCTTCCAATCTTTCGGAAAGCCCATTCTATGTATTTCTATATTATAATCATCTATTAATTTTTCTAAATTATCAAGCCAATCAGAGTTAGGACTAATTTTCTTAATAAATATTTGTATAGATATTAACAACATATAAAGAGAATCATCTCCAATATCACTAAACTCTTCTTGATATTTCCTGTATAAAGAAGTTCTAAAAGTAAAAGATCTATTCCAAACCCAAGAATGATGAGCGCATAAATTTCTCAGAATTGATAGATGGTGTAACATCTGAATACAGGTTCTTTTTGGCAATTTATAAAAACTAGCTATTGTTTTCTTATTTGAATCATCCAAATTTCTAGCTATTAAACTACATTCGCCAAAAGTTAATCCTTCAAAAAAAATCCAAGCAGGAATATTTTTTTCTTCTCTATATTTTTCGAAAAAGTGTTTAATATAAATCTCCTTGCTATTTTTTAAACTTTCTATAATCTTTTCTATTTTTTCAAAGATTTCTCCATAATTATTTTTTTCTGGTAAATACCAATATAAATCATCTCTATACTTAGTTATGTCATGAGATAAAACAGACTTAAAAGATATCTCTATCCTTTCCAAAATATCTAAAAGGAGTAATCTTAATTTTTTATCAAAATTATACAAATCAAGAATGTCTTCAAAACTAGTGTCGCTCTTAAAATTTTCATAGTTATTTTGAAATGTTTTAAAATAAGCTGAAAGATGATAATAATTTATATGCTTCAAATAAAATCTTAATCTATTTTCATCTTCAAAAAACAAACCCCTTCTCTTTAAGAGTTCAACTTGCTCAGAAATATTTAAAAATTTTTTTCGTATTTTAGCATTTTTTATAATTAGAAATACTGTTGACTTTAGATTAAAAATAATATATAATATAGACAGTAACACCCGTTGCCTCCCTGTCTCGTTTTACGAGATACACGCGCGGGTTTTTTGTTTGAAAAAAATTTTATAGCATCATAATTATAACATCGGACTCGTGAATTTCAGGTAAATTCTAGGTAAAAATAAAAACACCCCGCGGGGTGTTTTTACAATAACTTAAGAAATATCTATTGTGAAAACCACTCTTTATCAGTATACTTTTGACTTTGAAACAATAACTCAATTTCTTTTTTAATTTCTTCTACATCTCCCTCGTTTAATGGCTTAAAATTTTCGTAATACTCAGGTTTATCATTAACATGAGGAAAATAACAAGCCTGGCCATATTTATGAACTTTGGCACTTTTAGCCCTTCCATATAAATGCACATGCAAATAAGGTCCTTCTGGTTTAAAAACACTCCAATTTCCATTGTCTTGATAGTTAATTCTACCAATATCCACGCCCCTTTCATTCATAACTTTAGTCATTGCCTCGCCGACTATCATTGTCAATCTCATTAATTCTATGGCTAATTTAGGCTTTAAAGATTACCTGTTTACTAGCCTTTCCTTGGGATATATCACAATATGACCACCATCATCTCTATCGACGTGAGGTTTTTTATAAGCCTCAACTATAAAATTTTCTGTTTGATAAATTAATGACATAAGATTTTTTAATTATTTTTCTCAAAATCCACTAATATTTGCAAATATTTCTTTTGAAGATCTTCTTTTATTTGAGGATGTTTCAATAAACTAATTTTACCTTTATTTTTTATAATATCGCTTATTTCATCAAAATAAAATCCATCAAGCGTAGCAATAAAAAGATAAGAAGGGTTCCATGACTGACTCATTCTTTGCGCATACTTCAAAATATATTCAAAATTCAGAGTATACATGTACTTAACCTCAATTAATCTCACCTCTTTTGTCTTTCTATTGATAACAGCGAAGTCGGGTGCCGTCCTTAATGTTTCTATCATTTCACTGTTACCCTTATAATCTTGTTGAACTAATTCCGGAATAATCTTTTCATAACCAAACTCTAAAACTGTAAAGTCCTTTGTCTCTCTAAGCATCTGAGCAAAGATTGTTTCGGCAATCTTTCCTTTGACTAAGTTTCTGGCAAATTTTATATGATCCATATTTTTAATTATTGATAAATATTTATTTTTTAATTTTTTTTAATCCTACTAAAATAAAAATAACTAAGAAAATAATTGAAGCGTAAAAATATCCAAAAACTTTTGAAAAAGAAATAAAAACAACCACTAGCAACAAAACAGAAATAAGCAATATATACAAAGCAAAAATAATACCCAAAATTCTACCCGGCCAAAAAATTTTAGTAAAATAATTCCAAAATCTCTTAAAATATTTTTCTGTTAATTCTGGAGAATTAGGATAATCATAAACAAAAAACCACAAATAACCAATAAGTGCTATTAAAGAAAAGCAACAAATTAAAATATTTAGAAGATTTACTTTTTCAAAAGAATAAATTTCAATAATCAAAATATCATAAAAAAAGTTCGCCAAGATATTTATTAAAAAACCAAAAACAGCACCAATCAATATACTCCAAACAATAAATTTTCTATTTAGTTTGTTATCAGTATTATTCATAATTATAATTTAAAAACATACATCACACAAATCTCAATTCCAATTTCTCCTTCACCTCTTCCCAATTCCCAACCTTACTTTTTAACAAATTATAAAACCTGGCACCATGATCTTTGTGTTTCATATGGCATAACTCATGGCTAATAACATAATCAATGCACTCCTTAGAGGCTTGAATCAACTTAGGGTTTAATATTATCTTTTTATCACTTAAAAAACTTCCCCACCTTTTATTCATTTTTCTGGTAATTAGCTTAGGTTCAAAATTATAAGCAAAATTTCTCAAAACTTTCTTGTATTGTTCATTAAAAACAATATTAGCTCTATCTAAATACCATTTCTCCAAAATTTCTTTGTTTTTGGATTTATTACGCACACCACTTGTTGTGTGTAATAAAATTTGACCATATTTCAAAATTACCTTATTTTCTGAAGATTTTTCTACTAATAACTTATACTGTCGCCCTAAATATAAAAAACTTTCCCCTGAAATATACTCTTTTTTTGCTAAATTACTTTTAAATTTCTTAAAATATTTAATCTGTTTTTCTAGCCATGACCACTTTTTCTTCAAAAACTTTTCTATCTTTTCTTGAGAAAAATCTTTTGGGCACTTCAAAATTATGCTCAAGCTAGGTTGAACACTTAAACTAATAGTTTTTCTATTTTGCCTAACAATAAAATAGTGATAAGAAAAACTGCCGTATTGAAAAATATGTTTTTCCATAGTTTAAATTATTTGATAATTTTCCTCTGCTAATTTAATTATTTTTTCAATAATTTCTCTGCTTTTTTCTGGAGAAATTTTAAAACCTTGTTTAACAATTAATTCATCATAAATATAATCATCCAATCTATTGCCAATAATTCTTTTAACTTCTGAATTGCGATACCAATCAACTATTGCTTCCTTTTTTAGAATAGCAAAGATGTCTAAAACTAAAGACAAATATTTTTTATCATCTAAATCAAATTCTTCTAAATTATCCTTCAAGTTTCTATAAAATATATCAGCCCCACTTATTTTGCTAATCTCCTCCGGCAAAGCATCGTCTTTTTTATTCAAAACTTGATCCTCTATTAATTTCATTTGTTTTAAAGCTTCAATATCGGCTAACTTTTTCTGCCTCATATTATTTATAATTTCATCAATTTTTTGGGAAAACTTTTGATAAAATTTGGGATCACTTTCTGCTTTTTCGCTAATAATTTTTTGGGTCTGAGCAGCGATAGCCTCGGCCTTGGAACTATCAGAACCCAAACCATCAATAGCTTGAGCAAAAAGTTCTCTATCGCTAATATTTATCTGAGAGGTTAATAATTCGGCTTCTTCAGCTTTGATATTGTCGTCCATTATTTTAATCAAGGCTTGTCTATATTTACTAAAATCAAGTCTATCAGCATAACGAAGACTTACTGCCTTACGAAGTTCCATATACTTTTTAAGCTCTCCCCGATAAAGATCTAAATGTTTGAATTTATGAGCAAAGTCTTGCAAAACTAAGCATTCATTGAAATTTTTCAAAAAACGATTCAAGCTATCATAAAATTCTTTTCTCTTTGGTTCTTCTTCCAAATGATTGATATAAACCTCATCATCGTCTTTTAGTCCTTTAAAAGTATCATTCAAAATATTATAATTTTTCTGCAGTTCTTCTATTTTGTCATCCAAATCAATTAAAGCGCCTTTGACATCGTCAGCATCATAATTACCAAACAATTGCATGGCTGTTTTAATATTTTGAGCATTTTCAGAATAGTCAACAATATATCCAGCTGTTTTAGGCAAAATATTATTTTCATATAAACGATTAACTCGAGCAATAGCTTGAAGTAAATTATGATCACGTAATTCTTTGGCTAGATACAAAATTGTATTTCTAGGAGCATCAAAACCAGTAAGCAATTTATCAACTACTATCAAAACTTCTACTCCATCGTCGTTATGTTTAAAACTTTCTATAACTTCTTTTTCATAAGATAATAGGCTTTGGTGTTTTTCTTTTATTTTCTTTAAATAACTCTCAACTTCTTTTTTATGCTCATCGTCTTCGCTAACAATTCCATTTTCATCAGAAATAACTATAGCTGAATTTATTTTTCCATTTTGACTAAAATATTTTTGAAATAACAAAGCAGAAAACTTAGAAGGAGCTACCACCTGAGCCTTTAGTCCGCTATCTTTAAATTTAGCTAAATAATGTTTTTCAATATCATAAGCAATTTCGGCAATTCTTTTGGGGTTAGCTTTAATGATTTTATTTTTAATATTTTTTTGAGCTTGTCGTTTTTGCTCATCACTAAAATCCGCTGTTAATCTCTCATACTGTTTATCTATTTCGGAGCTATCTTGGATTAAACCGACATAACGTCCTTCATAAATCAAAGGCAAAATAATATTATCAGCCAAAGCGTCATCAATGGTATATTTATCAATAAAATTACCAAACTTCTGCCGAGATTTTTCGTCCTTAAGCAAGGGAGTACCAGTAAAAGCAATATAACAAGCATTAGGGATAATCTTACTCATCTCTAAATTAGCCATTCCACCTTGACTGCGATGAGCCTCATCAATTAGAACAAAAATATTTTTATCTAAATCTTCAAAGCTGGTTTTTTTCTTACCAGCTGATTCAAATTTTTGAACCAAAGTAGTAACTACTTTTAATTCTTTCTCTTTAATTAATTTCAACAAATGTGTTCCGGAAATAGCTTGAACAGTATCTTTCTTTAATCCACTATTTTGAAAAGTGGTTTTTATTTGTCTATCCAAATCTCGTCTATCGGTTACTACCAAAATTCGGGGATTTAAAATCTCGGGGTCTTCTATCAAGGCCTTAACAAACATCACCATAGTAAGTGATTTACCGGAACCTTGGGTATGCCAAACTATTCCACCCTTTCTCTTTAGTCCTTTCAAGCTCTCTTCCTCTTGCTTAATGCTATCTATCATTTTTTTAATAGCAAAATATTGTTGATAGCGCATTATTTTTTTTACTCCGGCATCATATAGGATAAAATTTTTACTCAAATCTAATAACCTATTTTTTTCAAACAATAACATCACCGCCTTGTCTTGTTCGCTGGGCTCTCTGTCTAATTGTTGACTATGACCAAAAGTAGATCCGTTTAAATCACTTAAAATTTGATTATACAATTCATCGTCAATTTTTTGGGAAATTATTTGCTTGGCTTTTTGCTTTATAATTTCTTCTTCCATTTCTTTTTCTCGCCAATTAACAAAAAATTTATTAGGTGTACCAGTTGTTCCATAACGAAGTTCATCCTTATTGGCTCCCACTAATAATTGAGGATAAATAAATAATTTGGGACAATAATCAATTCCTTGATTACGATTTAGTTGGCTAAGCGCTTGATCTATAGAAACTGATGATTTTTTGTTTTCAATAATAGAAAAAGGAATACCATTTATAAAAACAACTATATCGGCTCTAATACCAGCCTTACCCATAGCTTCAAATTCTACTGTTACAGCAAAGTCATTATTTTCGGGATTGGCAAAATCAATAAAACGAAAATTCTTGGATTCGGTTCGACCACGATGAAAAACTTTGACGGTTTTTCCGCCGGAAGTAGGCATAATCATGCTATAAACTTTTTTGGAAGTATCAATTAGTCCTTCTAATTGTAAATTTTCTAATTCATTTATAACATCAAAAACATCAGTATCTTTGAATTTGAAAGTCTCCCCCTTTATTTCATAGCTATTTATTTCGGATAGTTTGCGGAAGGCAGTTTTACGAAGAATAAAATGTGTGTTATCCTCGCGTCTCTCCTTTTTTATTTCCTCAATAGGAATATAACGATAACCTAAGTTTATTAAAAACTCTACGAATGGGAGTTGGGATTGTTTGGTTTCATCAAAATTAACTTTTTCGATTGACATATTTGAATTATGAATTATAAATTATTGTTTAATAAATTCTGGATGCCTAATTTTTCCGGAAATTAAATTATTTAATAAAAATTTCTTCTGAGCCTCAATAATTTTTTTCTTTTTCTCCAAAGATTCTATCTCCCTATCAGCTGAGCTAAGAATATCGGCAATATGATTCTGTTTTTCTATACTAGGCAATCCAACAATTATACTACCAAAAACATTGTTCATTAATTTAGGATTACCAACATAAGATACATATTTATGAGTAATATAGTTTAAATAGGAAGTAATATAATAAAGATTTACTTTTTTACTTTCTTTTAATTTAGCCACTCCGCAAACGTTAGTGCAATTAAATTTTCCACTCCTAAAATAAACTCTTCCAGCATTTGCTCCATCAGTTGTCCAAGTAATATAATTACCATCAAAATCATATGTATTTATTTTACCTAAAATTCCATCATTAGAGGTTTGAGAAGAATAAACAGGAAATTCACCAGAATTATTTTTAATTTCATTCTTGGATATTACCCTGCCTCGCCCCAAATAAAACAATTCCAAAATTGAAAAATAATCAACGTCCTTTCTTTTATACAAAAAGAAATTTGACAGCCCTTTTTTGATTTGTTTTTTTAGTTCTATTTTTTTGTTTAGTTTTTCGAGGTAATTATCCCAAACCTCAAGGGTCTGGACGATTTTGTTTTGTTCTTCTATCGGCGGTAAAAGAATATCTAAATACTGATACTCTGACAAATAATTTCTTTTATGTTCGCCAACAATAAATTTATGAGTTTGCATCCAGCCAAAAATAAATTTTATATTACTTTTCCCCGGCTTATTTTTTAAGATTTTCATCGCTGATGATTTAACCTTAAATGGAAAATCAACATACTTTATAGCCGTAGTGAAATCATCAAAAATTATCACTGGCAGATTCTGATAAACACCATTTTTTTCATCTGTGTGGCCCAAAATAAAAGTTTTGCCCGCAGTTAAAACTGGAGTTCCTATTTTTTTATACTTTGTTGATTCGACTATAAAAGGCGTTGGCTGTTCATAATCTAAAACATTTCCAATACTAAAGAATTGCCAATCAGCATGAATATTTTTTTGTTTATTGTTTTTTGTCATAAAATATTTCAATATTATAGTTAATCAAATTTATTATATTTAAAAAAAATAATAATTATTTTAATATGATTTTTATATTCTCAAACTTTCTTTTAATTTCAGAATTATCTTTTATTTTTTCTAGCCTCCCAGAATATTTATCTACTTCTTCAAACAATTCTTTAATAGCGGGGGCAGATAATTTCCCCTTGATTAAAATTAATAATTCTTGAAATTTTTCCTGACAAAGATTAAACTGTAGCTTACTGGCAACCTGCTCATCAGTAAAAGACATAAGAGCCAACAAAGACTCTCTTTGATCAAAATTTTTAATTATATCGATATAATAAGGCTCAGCACTATTAGCTACACCATAGCCATTAGTCAAAAAAACCTTCACCGCTCCAAGAACAACCATTCTGCTTGCTTGTTTCGGAATAGAAGAATTGTTAATAAGTCTAAATAATTGTCTAGCAAAAATTGGTTCATTATAAAAATTATTCATCGCATAATGAGCACTTAAAAGATTTTGAACCGTTGACTCAATTTCAAAAACTTTTATATTATCGGGAATATAAGATAGTCCATCAACAATATCTAAAAAATTTTTTATTTTTACACCCCTGTCTTTATCATTATTAACAACAGAATTGCCATATTTTACACCAAAATCTTGACGAGAAGTTTCATCAATTCTAGCCCAAAGTTTAGGTAAAAGATAGTTAATATTTTGAATAACCATAGGAGAACTAACCGGATCTAAATATATTCCCAAAAAACCAGATGCTAAATTATTAACTTGATACTGATTTAGATTAATAAAAGATGTTGCAATTTTCTTTGCATCATCTTCTGACAATTCGTTAGTTCTTATATTTTTTAATAATTGCTGAGTTTCAATAGCCACATTAGATAATGGCAAAGAGAAAACCTCCTTAATGCAAGTCTCTAACCAAGAAATCAATTGTAAACCAGTAAGCTCAATTTGATTAGGATGAGCAGCGCTAGCCCAATTTCTCATATATCTTATATAATCTAAATGCTTAAAACCTAATTCCGAAATAAGTTCAATTTTCCTCGCACCACAAATGAGTTCATTATCATCTAGATTAACTATATCTTCACTATTTTTTAATTTTTTTCTTTTCTCATCACCACTAACAGCATTGTCGTAAAAATATTGAATATCATATTTTATAACCCTCTTTCTTATCTCAGAGATTGTTTCATCCCACAAATAATTTAACCCTGCATCAAATAATCCGACTGCAACTGCTGCTAAAAATTTAGAAAAATAAACCGAATCTATTTTCCGCTCCTCTTTAATTTTATGCAAAACGGGTTCAATATTTTTATAAACAACAATTCTTTCTTCTATTGGAACTAAAATATTGTCAGTTGGCAACCCATAACACTTTATTGTCTCTAAAATTCCACTTTCAAAAACTTTAAGTGTATCTACCTCATTAACGTTATTACCATTTTTTATTGCTATAATTTTATTATCTTCCATATTTTTATTTAAATTTTAATTTTAAACCTAGAATTTGCCACCTAATTAAAAGTGGCAAATTTTAGATTTAGCTCCTATGACAGGACTTCGAGCAATAATAACAGCCATCAGCGTTGGGATACCCCATCCTTCTTGCCATAATTATAGCATCATAACAATTTGAAAAATCACCAAGAAACTTTTTGTCTTTAACTAAGCGCAAATAACTGCAATCAGCAGTATGAATTTCGTTATCACCATTCTCTTGAGGATTTAAATTTATGTAATAATACATATTCGTACAATTAAATTTTTTATTAAATATTAAACCCGACCTTTATCTTTTAACATTGTTTTATTTTTTAAAATAATATATAGTATAAGAGCAAAAACTCGATATCCGAATAGTCTCCGGATGGAGGCGTGACTGGGACCTCTAGTATAGGACTCGCAGTTGGAAAAGTCCCCTTTGGGGGTTTTTTTATTCAATCTAAATTTTTAAAAATCAGTTGTGGATAAATATCATCTGAAAAAATAAGCATTAATTTTATTGATATATTTCGTGGTTGACTTATTTTTTAAAATACTATATAATGTATGTAGTATTTGAAAGAAGGCGTCGACCGTTAGGACGATGGCCTTTTTTCGTTTTAAGGGTTAATTGTTGTTTCATTAAATCTCTCCTTAAAATCTTTATCTACAAATATATTAAATTTTCTATTTCTAAAACCATTAGAAAAATCCAATACTCCTAAATTATTTTTTATAAAATTAACTAATTCTATTTTATACTTATTACCCTTAACAACTCCTGTTAAAAGTTTTAAATCATAATTTATTGCTCCTATAAACAAATCTACCACCTGCAATAAATCATTTCCCTTAGAATCAAAACGGCAAACACCGGCCATTGCTAAACGTTTAGCATTAATATTAATTTTATTTTTAACATTCAATTCATAACGAACATTCTTAGGGGTTGTTACATGATCAGCTAAAAGAACTAAAATTTCGCTAGAACTTAAAGCAGACTCAGATAATCTAATAGAAATATCCTCATAAGCAACCCACGGATCTCCGCAAAATTCTCTTTGAAAATAACCACCATGTTTATCTAATGTATAAGAATAAAACCAACAACTTTTTATATCAAAAAAACTCTCTATAGCAAATTTAGCAAAATCTATATTTAATTTTGAAAGTTTATTAAATTTCATTTCATCATAAAATTTTTTCCTACTCCTTTCATACATTATTTTACTATATAAATAATATGGCTGACTACATTTTATCAATCCAAGAGTAAAAAAAGGTGCTGAATTTGGATCTAAACTACCACTTTCATCTAAAAAACAAAACTTAGTCCAAATATTATCAAAATCTTTTAACTTTATATTGCCCGTATTATCTTCTTGTTTTTTTTCTAAATTATTTTTTTTAAAAAACATATATTTAAATTAATTAATAATAAATAAGGATCATATCATTTTCCCGACGTCAGGAAAACGTTCTAAATTAATTAATATTCAACTCTTTCAAATGCTTATCCATCTCTTTTTCCAAGGCCTCAATTTCTGGATTTATTTTTTTTAACTCTTCCAAATTCGCTTTTATATCAATTTCTTCCTCCTCCTCAAAAGTATCAACATATCTAGTAATATTTAAATTAAAATCATTTTCCTTAATTTCATCAAACTTAACTGAACGAGAAAATTTATCAATCGTTTCCCATTTATCATAAGTATTATAAATTTTTTCAATATTCTCCTCACCAAGATAATTTTGGGCTTTGCCAGGAATGAACTCCTTGGAGGCTTCAATAAATAAAATATCCCTTTTACTTTCATTGGCCCCACCCTTTTCCCTTGATCTATCAATAATTAAAATTGCCACCGGAATTCCAGTTGTCTGAAATAAATTAGCTGGTAAACCAACAACTGCATCAATAATATTTTCTTCTAGCATCGCCTGACGAATTTTGCCCTCTGCTCCACCACGGAATAAAACACCATGAGGAACAATAACTGCTACTTTGCCAGTTTTGGCTTTGGCCACTTCTACCATATGAGAAATAAAGGCAAAATCACCCTTATCTTTTGGTGGTATCCCTCGCCAAAATCTATTATATTTATCACTGCTAGCATTTTCCGCTCCCCATTTTTTCAAGGAAAAAGGTGGATTAGCAATAACTAAATCAAATTTCATTAATTTATCATTTTCTACTAACAGTGGATGATTTAAAGTATCACCCCATTCCAAACGAGCAGAATCTTTGTCATGCAAAAACATATTCATTCTAGCCAATTGATAAGTTGAGCCAGTTGATTCTTGACCATAGAGAGCATAATTTTTTGATCCCTGTTTTTCTATTTCTTTGCCAGCTAAAAGAAGTAAGCCACCTGAACCACAAGCTGGGTCACAAATTCTATCACCATCTTTTGGCTTGGCTAATTTGGCTAATAATTTAGCCACTGATTTTACTGTAAAAAACTCTCCCGCTTTTTTACCGGCATCTGAACCAAACCTTTCTATCATATACATATAAGCATTGCCAATAATATCATCATCTACTTCGCTTAAATCTATTTTGCTAAAATCTTGAACCAAATCACGAATCATTTTATTTCTTTGTTCTAACTTACCCAGAGTTGACTCAGAATTGAAATCAACCGAAGTTAAAATACCATCAAGTTTTTGCTTATTATGATCCTCAATTTTTGATAAGGCCTTATTTATTTCTTCACCAATATTATCACTCTCAACAATACTATAAATATAATCAAATGATGTTTTCTTAGGCAAATAAAATCTATCAGCCTTCATTTTTTCTTCAATACGGGCTTCATCATTACCAAACCTTTCTTTGTATTTATTGTATTGATTTTTGGACAAATCGCTTAAATACTTATAAAAAAGCATTACTAAGGCATAGTTTTTATAAATTGCACCATCTAAAGTAACTCTAGAAGAACCAGCGGCCGCCCAAAGGGTTTTATTCAATTCATCTTGGCTAATGTTTTTGTTGATCATATTTTTTAAATTTGTTTATAAATTATTTAAGTAAAAAATAAAAAAATTATTTTAAAATTTTATAAATACCAGCTTCACTAATACTATCTAATATTTCTTTTTTTCTAGATAACAAATTTTGTATTTTTTTATTAGCTTGATATAAATTAATGATTTGTTTTTGTTTTTTTAAATCAAAAATTTTAATTTCTATTTCTTCTAAATTTTTCCTAAGAATTGTTTTTATAGTTCCACCACTGAGATTCTTGCTGATTTCTTTTTGGCCAATAATAGAATTAAGATATATAGCTAAATATTCTGCTAAGATTTTTTTATCTTTTAAACGAATGATATAAGAAGAGGATGAGGCGATTATATTTTTATTATCCTCTGTAAAAACACTGGCCTTGAAATTGCCTCTAGCTGAAATTAGAACATCATTTTTTTTGACCAAAGAATTTGATCTAGTGGTCTGAAAATCTATTTTAGTTAAACTGGGATAATCTATATAAAGATTATCAGAAAAAACATCTCTGGCCTGAATAACTGCCATTGTGCCATTTTTATCGTCTTTTAAGGCTGTTCTAAAAGTGTAGCCAGTAAAAACATCTGAAATATTTTTTATTCTTTGTTTCATACTAACATTATAACAAATAATAAAATTATGTCAAGCACACAGTTGTTATACTGCTATTTAAATTATAACAAATGTAGTAAATTTAGTCAATTCCGAAGTTTTTAGGGCTTAATTTGGTTATTTATTATAGTTTTACCCAAAAATCAAACAAAATTTAAGGTGAAAAAATAAAAAAAGGATTGTCATTACAACAATCCTATGAAATATTTTTACCAAAACTCTAAGAGCTAGCCGGGCTGTATCGGCAAGAATAATATTCAACCGAAAAATCCCTTTTCAGCTCTTCAATCTTTCTAATGGCCATAGCCTCATCAAAGAACTCACTAGCCTTTTCTCGAAGCACTTCTTCACTCACCTTCCCCTCTTTGGCTAAACTTATTGTCTCCGGTAACAATTCAACAATCACTTCGGCTGTTGGGTCAGTATATTCCACAACAGAACCATCTTTTTTTTCATAAACAGTTATAACTCTGTCAGATAGTTCAATGGCAATGCCAAAATCCAAAATTGGAAGTATATTGTTATAAAAAAATTCTCCAATCTTGAAATTATCTACTCCGCCTTTCAGTATCACTTTCATTTTTATCTCTCCCGTTTTTAAAGTTTAACCATTTGTTCCGGCTTAGTAATCGAGCCGTTTTCGATTAAGGCTTGATTAATCATTACTTCCAATCCACTCTTTAAAGCTCTGTCCGATAATTCCTTTCTTTTCTTTTCGCCAAAAGAAGTAACAAATATAAACCAAAATAATCCGCCGACACAAGCAAAGGTCAATAGTTGAAAAATAATAGCAGTAATCAACTTGAAAACAGAATCAAACGTTAACTCTTCTGGTAGCTTAATTATCGACAATCCCCATAAAAACATAGGTAAAACCAAAATTATAGCCAACACCAAGGCTGATTTCTCAGGGTTTTCCTGAATAAATTCTTTCACTTTTCTCATTTTCTCTATTTTTAATTAAACAATTGAATTAATTACTAAATCTGCTAAAAAAAATTTAATAAACTTAATAATTAACTCAACTGCCATTTTCAAAGTACTACTTCCAATTGTATCATATTTTGTATTATTTGTCAATACGAAAAAATAACTCCAAAATAATACAATTTTATATTTTCAATAAAAAAGGCTTGAACGAATTCAAGCCAAAATCAATAAAAACTTATTTTTTGCCGGAAAAAATTATTTTTAATCCAGCTAAAACAATTAAAATAACCAAAATTGATCCTATTATGGGACCAATAGCATTTAAAACCGAATAAGTGAGTACTTGCAAGCCTTCTGCCAAAGCATTTGGGAAAATTATTGCCAGTATTACACCTATAGCCACCAAGGAAGCCAAAAGCCTTCTAGGGGTTCCGAAAAAAAATCGAATGTAATTCATTGTAAATTATTTTATTGGATTTAATTTTTTAGGAAAAATAATTCCGGCAGCTGTCTTTATTGAAAACTTGATAGCTACAACAAAAAGTAAAAAAATTACCAAGACAGATTGACCAAGTCTAATTAATACAAGCTTTAGCCAAGGATGTTTATCAAAAAAAGCAATTCTCCAAGGGTTTGTATGGTTTATTTTTGCCCAATTAGGGAAAACAACACTTTTAGCAATAAACTTAGTTATCCAAAATAAAAATAACAATAAAGCAAAGGAAATGATAATGCCTTCCATGATCTAGATATTTTAGTTAAATAATATTTTCAAAGTACTACTTTCAATTATATCATATTTTACATCATTTGTCAACATAACAAAGATATTAATACAAATAAAAAAGACCTTGCGGTCTTTAATTTATTAACATTTATTAAGTTAAATACTCTTAATCCATTTATCCATTATCCTATAAACTTCATCCAAATGATCTTTGTCTCTAAAAGTGTGTGGAGCGTTTTTAATAATATGCATTTCTTTCTTTCCTGGCAATTTATCAAAAAGCAATTGCTGATGCTTCGGAGGAGTTGATTCGTCTATTTCTCCAGCAACTAATAACACCGGCATAACTAATTTATTAACATTATCTAATAAATCATACCTCAGTCTATCAACTATATGATTATATTTTATTTTTTTAACTCTCTTTCCATCAGAAGATAATTTTATTTGCCAACCGGTTTTTTTCCACTCTTTAAGCTCCTCTTTTGAATATCTCTCAACACTAACCTTACCGCTAACAACAGTAGATATTGGAGCTAAAGCTTTTATTTTCTCTGAATAATTTTGAGAATATAAGGCCGTACTAATTCCCCCCCAGACTATGTCCGCATAAAATAAATGGCTCTTGATAAAAATTTTGCCTTTTAGACCAATTAATAACATCTTCTAAGTCTTGATAATAATTTGTAACAGTAGCGTTAGCATAGTCTCCATCGCTCTCCCCAAATGAATTGGTAGTATCAAATCTAACAACCGTATAATTATTATCTTTAAAAACTTTAGCAAATATTTCTATGTGGGGTTGTTCCTTAAAACCACCCAAACCATGCATTATAAAAACCAAACCCTTCGGTTTTTCTACCTTTTCTACAATGACCGCTATTTTTTGATTCTGACTATTTTTAATAAATAATTTTTCCATTTTGATTAATTTATATTATTCAAATCACTACCAATAACGATTGGCTTCATCCCCAAGATTTCTTCTTTATAGGAAACTTCTGGAATATCATTTAATAAATAAATTTTTTTACCAAAATGAAAAGCTACTCCTATTTCTAAAAAAGTATTTCCACCAATATAATTAACAACGCCATTTTTATCATAATTTAAAATCAAAACAGAATCAGCCCATTCTATTTTTTTAAAATGAAATCTTATGGCCCACTCCTTTCTATCCCAAATCCAAGTATCACTTTCCTGTCCCGCCTTTCTTCTTGAATAATATTCAGCAACTGAAATCATTTTTCCCTGATCATCTTCTACTTCAGAAGGAGGCAAATCAACTTCATGACCCAATGATTCTAGTTTTTGTTTTATTTCCAGCATTTGCTCATAAAAAGCAATGCTCCCGCAAATCGTTATTTTCATATTATTTAATTAATTTTAAAACTTCTTCAACCACTTCTTCTATTTTTTGATTATCGGTTCTAAGTACTATAGCTTGGCTGTTTTTTTCTTTTTCAAATATACTCGCTAATTCTTTAAATCTTTCTTTAGAGGTGTTAGAGATTCTACTATTAGGATTAGCCAAAGCACTAGCAACTCTTTCTGCAAATCTTTTTTCTAAAACAGAGAAATCAGTTTCCAAATTAATCTCTATTATTTTGTAATTATATTTCTTAGCTAAGTCAATTAATTTATTCCTATCTTTTTTATACAAAGAAGAATCAGAAATTATATTATATTTTTTCTCAAAAGAAATCTTAGCTATATCTAAAAGCAAGTCAAAAACCAAATCATAATGTGTCTTAGAGTTGTATCCAGAAAAAGACCACTTAAGAAAGTCATAAGATAAATAAAACAAATTCTTTTCAACTTTCATGACTTCTCTAATAATAGTGCTTTTACCAGAACATGAAGGACCGTTTATAGACAGAAAAAACATAAATAAATTTATTATTTGATTTATTAGCCTCTTTTCAAAATACCATTATTTTATCTAAAAATCAAACAAAAATTAAGTTAAAAAATAAAAAAAGCCCAAATAAATTCAGGTTCTAAAAAAATAAACATTCTCTAAATATTTTTTAAAATTGTTTTAATTTAATCAAATAAAACCCTCCTATCTTCAAGAGAAAAACTGTAAATTCTAGCCCAATTTTCAGCCTTAAAATTTAAAGCTTTTTTAATCTTATTTAAAGTGCTAAAACGAACATCAACATTGGCACTTTCAATATTAGAAATCATTTTTTGAGTTGTCTTTGTCATCTTAGCCAATTCTTGCTGACTAATATTTAAAGCAATTCTAGTACTATAAATCTCTACCCCCAAATTAATCCTCTCTCTTGCCTCCTTAGAGTGCTTGCTAAAATTTTTATTTTTCCTAGCTTCTGCCATTGGATCTCTTTGTGATTTTTTATTATTTGTATTCTTCATAGTTATTATTATTCAATTTAAATTTATTTAAATATTTTTGAGAAATTTCATAATGTTTTATAATTTTTTTCTTCTCCCTGTTACTTTTATAGTTATCAGGTTTCTCAAAAACATTTAACAAAACAATTTTATTTATATAACAAAAATATAAAATTCTAATAACTATATTCTTGTTTTTTCTAGTTTTAATTTCAAAAAATCCATAAGAATGAACTGGCTTTGCTATCGGTAGTATTGGCTTTCCATTATTTTCTTTAATAAAATTTATCTTTTGATCAATCTCTGCTAAAAGTTTTAAACGTTTACTACAACTAAAATCATTCAATTCTAAATATTTTTTAACAGGACAAAAACCCAAAACATCATCATAATAATAAACAATATCCATAAATCCTGTCTATCTCTATTATATCTAATAGGATATAAGAGGTCAAGAGTTTAATAAATTAATACCAAAATATAACACAAACGAAATAAAGCCATTTAAAATTATAAATAAAAATATAATTTATTTTTTTCTCAAAAATCAAACAAAATTTAAACTAAAAAATAAAAAAAGCCGTAACATTTGTTACGGCTTAATATGTCCTATTACAAAAAATCTTTATTCAAGCACAAAAACATCCTCTATCTTTAAATTAAAAATCTTACTTATCTTATAGGCCAAAATAAGTGATGGATTATATTTTCCTTTCTCTAAAAAACCAATAGTCATTCTAGTGACTCCAACCTTCTCAGCCAAATCCTCCTGAGTCATGTTATGTTTAGCCCTTAACTCTTTTATTCTAGTTTTCATTAATTTAAATTTAATCCTTAATACCCTTTTTCTCTAAAATATAATTAGAAATACTTTTAACTAAAGCTCCGCCTAACAAGGCAACTAAAATTATAATATTAAAATAAACCTCACCTTTTAAGGCGTGAATTATAGTTTCGTAAACCAAACCAAAAGCTAAAACCAATGACATAAACCAAGAAGAATTTCTTTCAGCTACCGCTTCAATTTTAAATTCCAATTCATCTTTTTTAACAGTCAACATTATTGGAATCATGTCTATCATTAAAATAATTAACCAAACCACAGTCACATACATTCTAATTTGATCAGTCCAAAAAGGAAGAAAATGGAAAACAATTAAAGGTAAGCAGATTAAAGTTATATACCACCAACCCTCTTTGGTTTTAGGAGCAACCCCCCCCAACCACCATATTTTCTTCTTTGAAACCACTCTCTTTTAGCAAACATAATTTTAAAATTAATAATAATTAAGTTTAGATAATTTTATTATAGCAAATATAAAAATATATGTCAACTATTTCTATCATTTTGATAAAAATTTATTACATAAACGCCAAAATATCACAAAAAACCCCAGATTTATCTAGGGTTTATTTTGAAAAAGGATGATTATTTCATTTTTGACATAGCGTCGTCTTCTTGAGCTTTTTTGGTCTCAATGATGATTTTTCTGGCCAAATCGCGTTCATCTCTTTCCTTCTCCAAAAAACTTATTCTTCCAAGCAAAGCATTGTCATGAGCAAACTCTTTTTTTACCCAATCAGCAAAAAACTGAGTTTCCTCATTATAAATAGAAAAACTAGGAGAACTATTGTTTTTTTCCAATAAAACATACTTGGCCAAAGCGTAGCGAATACTTTTATACTCTTTGTTTGGCAAAAGCTTAAAAATTCGAATAAGTTGCCAATCATAAATTTCAGGATTATGCGAAGACATTTCCAAAATAAATCTTATTTGCCGAACATAAAGCTCTTTAGAGTATTTAGGAGTTCCATGTAGCATAGCCTGAAAAATATGAACATACTGCGAAAAAGCATTTTCCCATTTTTCTCGAGGCTTTTTTTTACCAGATAACTCATTCCCAACAATTAAGGTCATCTTAAAATCAGCCAAACGCTTCCAATGTTCAGCAATGTTTTCATCACTTAACAAATTAGCAAAAGGATTGTAGCCAGAAGCATATTCAATATTAGAATAAGTTGAAATATCCAACAAAGAAAACAAAGAAAAAAGCTTTCTCGCTTTTTCTTCTGGAAGAAGACTTAAGAATTCCAGAATACAAGAATTATAAAAAGAAAGAGGTGTGTGATATTTCTCCATAACGGGCACATAAAAAGTAACACCATCTCCACCAAAAACAGAAACCTTGCTCCTGCCAATATGCTTAAACTTTAATTCGCTACAAAAATCAAAAACCAAATCAGCAGCGTAATCCAATTCTGCAGGAGAACCGATTAATTTTAAAAAATTTGAATCATGTTCAAATTTTCCCAAACTTCCCTTCCAATAAATATTATTAAAATTATCAAAAGGAACCAATAAAAGAAAAATTGCCCTTCTTTTAAATTCAGTCCTAACCTCGGAAGAAAGAAGGTTAATCAAGTCCTTATAATTTCTTGACCTCAGATCAACCCAAGTCTTCCAAGCCTTATTGTCTTCACTAGAAAAAAATTTCGTCTTCAATCTTTTAATCATCTTTTTCATGAGTATTTTGTTTTTAAGGTTCATATTAAGAAACAAATGATATTACCAGTAAAAAACATAATTGTCAAAAAAGAGCTAAAATCAGCTCTTTTTTTATTTTATACAAAATTTATTTATTTTCTTTTTTTTGTAATATCATACTTATTACAGCAAAAACAAAAAATAAAATACCCAACCAAACATGTAGATGAACTATTAACTCATTCTTGGGAGCTAAATCTAAAAGATAATTAATAAACAATGGAATGGTTGTCAGTAAAGTCCCTACAAAAGCAAACATTCTAATAATATTAAGAATTTTTTTAATTTTTTTTATATCCATATTATTTTAATTTTAGTATATTTAATTTAAAAATTATTATTTATAACATCAAATAAGCCACAGCTAAATAAACCAAAACGCTTAAGATATCCTGCATAATAGTAGCCACTGGACCAGAAGCATCAGCTGGATCTAATTTCATTTTATGAAACAAGTATGGAACAACTAAGCCAGTAAAAATGGAGGTAATAACAGCAAAAAATAAAGAGACGGACAAGACCAAAGCAACTGACTCAGAGCTATAAATTAACAAAACTAAGGAATATAAAAGAATCGCGATAATAATAGCTATAGAAAAAACAACTCTAGAGTGTCTAAATAAATACTTGGAAAAACTAAAACCATTATTATCTAGAGCCAAGTCTCTAATAATAAAAGCCTGCATTTGAGAACCAACAGCTGAAGACATATAAACAACCAAAGGAATAAAAGAAGCTAAGATTATATTTTTATTTAAGACATCCTCAAAAGAAGAAACAATAAAAGCCGCTAAAAGGCCACCGAGCAAACCAACAATTAACCAAGGCAATCTATTCTTGAGTGACCTAAAAAGTGAAACAGAAAAAACATTAGCCTCATAGGGAGCTTCTTGAACAACGCCACCTAAACGTAATAAATTTTCCAAAGATTCTTGGTGTAATATAGTTAAAATATCATCATTAGAAACAACACCCAATAAAAACCCATGTTTATCAACAACTGGAACTGCTTTTAAATTTTTCTCTATAGCCAACATCACAACTCTTTCTTTATCAACATCAGGACCAACACTTACCAAATCAGAACTAATTAAATCCTTAACCTTGGTTTCTTTGTGCGAACCATAAAGATCCTTAATTGATATTGTTCCAACTAATTTTTCACTATGATCAATTATATAAATATAATTAATAGTTGAAAAATCATTAATTTTATCATCGAGAAGTTTTACTACTTCTGAAATTTTTGTATCAACATTAACAATTGGAACATTAAAAACCATTACATCACCCGCTGAATCTTTTAAATACTTTGTTTTATTGTTCATAAAAAATAATTAACTATTCAATAATCTACAAAACTAACTCTTGTTTTTACTAATTAAATGACAAAAGGGATCAGCAGCCAAAACATCCCCCTTTAATTTCAAGGCTCTATTTCGACAACCGCCACAATAAGACAAGTAATCACAAGAACCACAAGGTTCTTTATATTTACTTCTATCTCTCATTAAATTAAATAATTCTGATTTTTTCCAGATTTTCAATAAACTATCTTTAAAAATATTGCCAGCAGAAACTCTAAAAAACGGACAAGGAAAAACATCTCCATTAAACCCAACAACACAAGAAGCTATGCCGGCAACACAACCGCCCATATTCCCTTTATACCCACCCCCTTTCAAAGGGTCAAAAACAGCCGTTAAAGGACTAGAATACCTCAATATCTTACCATCATTGGAGAGTTTAAATAGTTTTTTTTCTAAAGATAAAAAATCATCGAGAGGAATTGAAAATCTGTCGTCCTGTTTTTCGGTCGGCAAGCAAACATTAAAACCAATCGGAACTTTATTTTTATTAGCCAAACTAACAATATCGTTTACTTTTTTATAATTATTAATGTGAAGCGTTGTAAATAAATAACTTTTAATACCCTTGCTTATTAATTTTTTTGCTAAATAAAGATTTGACAAACTATCTTTTCGAACCAAATTATCAAGATCAAAGCTAACATGAATGACGTCAAACAAAGAAGCAACTTTAAAAAATTCTTCATCAATCATTGTTCCGTTTGTTTGTAGAACCAAACGAGGGCCCTTCTTATCTCTTTTTTTTATAAAAGAACAAATCTTATCAAACTCGGGGTGCATTCTAGCTTCACCGCCAGAAACTATAAAATTAGAAACATTATATTTTTTAGAAAAATTAAAAAACTTTTTAAATTCCTTTACTGGTAAATCATAATTCTTTTTAGGTCGATTATAACAATGTAAACAATTAAGATTGCATCTACTAGTTATTTCCAGTTCCAAGATATGCATTCCCAATGTCGCATCTGATGTCTTTTTCATATTTTTTTGTTTTTTTATTAAAACTTCGCCAAACAAAGCAACCACCACCACATTTATCCTTTTTAAAACAAGCTTTACAATCATTTGGTAAGTTTTTTATTTCAAGATATTGCTTCCTAAAAAAAATAAAACCCTTACCATTTTTCCAAATATCAGCAAGATTATCATTTAAAATATTGCCACAATAAAAATTATCATTTTGAAAAAAAGAACAAGGATAAACATCTCCCTGATAATCAACTAAAAGCTTGTATTTACCTCCCGCACAATGAGGCAAAGGAATTTTAGCTTCGAAAAACTTTTTATCATTAATAACAATATTTTGCATTCCATGTCTCAATAAAACCTTATCTCCAACACATTTCTCTAATTTCTTCAAAAAAGAAAGATACTTCTTAAATAAGGCCTTAGAAATCTTAGTTTCACCATTAATATCTCCAGCTAAATTAAAAGAAAAAAATTGTAAATCAAATTTTTTAAAATAATTTAAAACATCATCTAAACGATCTATGTTTTTATCAGTAATAACCACATTAATAGCTGAACGTTTTATATTCTTTTTTAAATTTTTAATTAAATTATTGAAAGCTCCTTTTAAACCAACTATTGAATCATGTTTTTCTCCAATATCATGAACAGAAAAAACCAAAGAATCAATTTTAGACAAATCAAGTCCCGACAAAGGAACAGATCCATTAGTGTTAACTAATATATTTTTTATTCCATTTTTTTTAGAATAATCAACCAATTTAATAAAATCGCGATAGAGAAAAACCTCACCACCTGTAAAATTTATATTTGTAACACCAAAATTAGAAAGATTTTTAACTATTTTTTTCCAAGTTAACAAAGAAAAATCTTTATATTTTTTTTGATAAGAACATTTTTTAAAACAAAAACTGCACTCTTGATTGCAGTTTTGCGTGATTTCTAATTGAGCCAAGATCGGTTTTTGAATAGCTAAATTAAATAATTCTTTATAAGAAAATCCATTAATCTTCATAAATTATGTCTTTACTCTTTAAATATTCAATAAAGTCAGGCGGAAAAACAGCTCTTTTTTTAAAAATAATCGATTCTAACCATTTTTTAGTTTCTTTTTCAAAAAAATAAAAACCATAGTTATAATAAACTACAAGAAAATTTTTTTTAATAGAAAAACTAGCTGACTTATTCAGCTTAAAACTCATAAAGAGCTAGTTACTATTTATCATGCAACCATTCTTCTCAAAACTCTTAACAGTCATTACCCACTCAACTTTTTTTTCTTTTTTCACGCAAGGTTTTTTTGAAGAAATTGCCTTTTTTTGCATTTCTTTTTTTTGTTTTTTCATAAATTTACTTTTTTACTATATAATAAATTCTATTATTATAAGTTTTACCATCTTGATATTTTTTGTTTTCTTTTTTTGTTTCTAAAATTTTAAAACCAACTGATTTCAACAAATTAACAACCACTCCTTCTTCGTACATCTTCTCGGTATGAATCTCTTTAAATAAAGAAAAAGTATTCCCTTTCTTTCTAACCAAGATAGAAAGATTAAGAAACCAAAATCTACCTTTAACTTTATTATCCATAATAACAAATAAATCTTCATTTGTAAATATCGAAGGTTTGTTATTGGAAATCCCTTTAGCATGACCTGGGGTGTTAAGGTCAAAAACAAACACCCCCCCAATTTTCAAAGAATTGTAAACATTTTTAAATGTTTTTTTAAGCTCAGACTCTTTTAAAAGATAATTCAAAGAATCATAAAAACAAGTAACCAAATCAACATTTGCAAATTCCTTTCCACTAAAACTTAAAAAGTCTTTTCTAGCAAAAGAAATATCTTTATATTTCTTTTTAGCTTCCATTAACATTTCGCTTGAATTATCAACTCCTAATACTTTTTCAAAACCAATATTTCTTAATGTTTTAGAATTAATACCAGTTCCGCAAGCCAAATCAACTGCTATTTTTTTTTCTATCTTATATTTCTTAACCAAAGAATTTAAAAATACTTCCCATTCTTTGTATCTTTTTTTGCCAGCAAAACTATCATAATATTTTGCTAGAATTCTATAAGAAGCTACTTGACTCATATTATTTTTTTAAATTATTTTTATAAGAATTAGAAAAACGACAAAATCCAGAACAAATCGGATTTTCTTTATTTTTTATAAATTGATCACAAACACTACAAGCATTGTGTTGTTTTAAAAAATAACTAACTTCCCTAACCAAAGATTTAAAAAGAGTTAATTGATTAAATTTTTCAACAGAACCTATGTTACGAGATCTATCCATGACACAAGGAAAAATTTTTCCATAAACATCAACCGAAATGCGCCTCCTAAGTCCACAACCATAATAACTACAAGAAACTGGAATATTTCTCTTCTCCCCTAAAAATCCATTACGAACATTTTTGTCTTTAAGTAAGGATCTAACATTTTCCACTGGATAAGATTCTTGAACGTTATTAGATAGTGCTGCTCCCGTTTTAATTGTTGGTCTTAAATGTAAAACACAAAAATTATCTCTAGCTAATTTTAACATCTTAGACACAGAACCAACATTCTCTTTATTGAGAGTAGAAACAAGAACTACGGGAATTTTATTTAATGAACAAACTTTTAAACCTTTAACTATTTTTTTAAACAATCCTGGTCGACGCCTCATTTGATCATGCTTGTCACCAAAACCATCTAGACTAATAGCTAGTCCATTACCACTTCTAAGTGATTTTATTAAAGAATCGTCAGCTGAGCACAAGAATTCACCATTAGTAACAACATAAAACAACAAACCTTGCCCCTTAATATATTCCAATATTTCCAATAAATCATCTCTCAAAAATGGCTCTCCGCCCGTAACCTCTATGAGCAACACTCCTAATTGTTTTAATTTATTTATTCTCTTTTTTAAATCCTCTATTTTGGGATAAAAACCATTAAGATCATCCTTGTGATAACAAGTTAAACAATTGCAATTACAAGCAGAAGTAACATCCAACAAGGCATGTACTGGCAAGCCATTAATTTTTACTTTTGAAATTCTGAATTCGACCTCTTTTTTACTGGGTTTTCTAAGAATTATTTTATTCTTTAAAAGTGTCTTCACATCTTCCTCTAAAAACCCAGAAAGACTAAACCTCTCTTCTTTAAATATTTTTTTAAAATCATTATCTAAATAAATAAAATTAGTCATCATCCCAGGAGGAACAATAACAGCTCCATGAGGCTCTAAACGAACAATGCTTTTTTTATTTAAATAAAAAAAGTCTCCAGAATTAAAGATTTTCTTTTTTTTATTTTTTATAGACCCCCTGCAAGGGACAATAAGGTTATATAGACTGCCACAAAACATATTTATATTATAACAAACTGTAAAAAATAAAAAAAGCCACTTAACTGTGGCTTTCTTCCGATAAGAGTCTAACTATTGATAGTAATTCAAGATAAGATTTGAAATTAGCAATATCAACATTGGTCATCATTTTGATGGCACTGTCCACTTTAATAATCTTAAAACGGACTCTCTCTGTTAAATAATGAAAAACAATAGGATGCTTATTGTAAAGTGTTTCGATGTCAGTTTGCCGGCTATGACCAAATTGTTTTGAAAAAAAAGATCCAGGTATAAGACAATCAGTGTCATAACCACCACAACCAGGATTAAACCATGGTATATTTTTTTCTTTAATAAGTTGATCATTCTCGCTTTTAGAAAGATTAAAGGCGTAACCACCTCTAACAGTTAAAATACTGCCATCTTTCCAGAAAATAGAATATTTACCAGCACTATTAATTTTCGGCGTATCCCCGCCAGTAAACAAAACATCATAACCCAAAGATTTCATTATTTCACTGTAAGCACCTTCCATGACAGAATTACATATCTTACCGCAAGGCAATGCCCCTCTTTCCCAACAAGTTTTATAAATATCGGTTGTTTTTTGAGGAGAAGAAAAATAATCCAATATTCTCTGATCTTTGTTCATCCTTTTTGACCAATCAACCCAAAAGTGATTAGACTTGAGTCCTAAAAAATCAATAACATTATTAACGTTTTCCAATGTTTTTGACCCCTTAAAGCCAGTATCGACTGTAAATAATTTTAAATCAATACCCCTCAAAGAACATTCTTTGGCCAAATTAAATAAAACAGCAGTACTATCTAAACCACCAGAATATGCAAATAAAATTCTTTTATTTTCTGAAAAAAAATTCTCTAATTCAGATTTCGTGTAGTCAATATTTAAATAATCATGATTATTTAAAAAATCACGACAATCAGAACAAAGAACAGTTTCACCAATTTTTTCAAATTCAACTAATATCCCCTTGCTATTTTTATAGCCTTCTATTCGAGGACTAGCACAAACACAACAATGCTCTATTTTTTTCATTTTAAAACCTCCTTTATTTATTTAATTGTTAATGTAACTTTCAAGATTAACATAATATACTAAGAAAATCAACACCTTCTTTAATTGCTTTTAATCTTTAACACTTTATTTATTTTTATTCACAGAAAAATAAAAACCTTTTAAAGTATTGTTAAATAAAGACTGTCTTTAAAAAGAAAAAGGAAGCCAGTTTGAGGCTTCCTTAAAATTATTAATATCCTTTTTTTGTAATCTCAAATATTATTTTTAAAAAAACAAATAGAGCAAACAAGCGCAACAAGCTAATCAATATTATGCTAAAAATCAAGTGAAACTTAACACTAAAATAATTCATAAAAATACTAAGAACAATCATTACGATCAAAAATAACAAGGATATAAAAATCACTAATGAAAAGATACTTCCAGTCCTCTCACGAAGAGAGCGTGACTTCTTCTTCTTTTTTACTAAAGTAGAAACAAACAAATCCATGATTTATATTTTAAAAAGATTAATATTATTCAATTGATTACGAAATACGCTAGTTATAATAAACTTAACAATTAATCAAATCAACTTCATTTTAAAGAACCAAAACGACAAAAAAGTATATCATATCAATATGTTTTTGTAAACCGCTGAGAGGGAGGGATGCGGTCACACGCCGCTAATTCTCGCTCGCCTCACTTCGTTCGACTTCGCTCACTAAGCGCTCTGACCTGGCCTCGGCGGTGCGTCGTTTCACTCCGCACATCTCCTCCGGCTTTCGAATTCCTCCCCTACTATCACAACAAACAAAAAATGACCCAAAACAGTTTGGGTCATTTTTGTTCGCGGGCTACTAGAGTTAAGTACCACCACATAGCAATATTATAAGGGTTTTTTGATGATTTTTCAGTACTAGATTTTAGGCACTCGGGTCGCTGTCTTGTTTTTTTAATCTTAAATTTTTGGAATTTTTTGGGCTAATAACCGATCTCTTGGTTTGCGCCTCAATGTTTTTACGAGCAGTTCCGGCTATTTTTCCTCCACGCTCAGCAATATCCTTATTTTTATCTATGTTGCTTGGTTTTAATGCTTTGCTTAATTCGGTAGTTGATGTTTCTGCTAATATATTTAAAGCTAATTCCAAGCTAGTCATATTGTCTCTCAAGCCCTCCTTCTTTAAACCTTTAAATTTCTTATATTCTTTAATAGTTTTTCCAGCCCACTCTTTAGTCATAATATTTGTTAAAATAGCAAATTCTGAACCCTCTTTGACCCCGGATCTTTTCCATTCATCAGTGAGCTCTTTGCGAAACTGAATTGACTGTAATCTAGTATTAATCCATTCTTCACTATAACCTAAATTCCTATAAGAAATCATAGCTCTGTCTATAGTCAGTTCTGGGCTTTGAGATTCATTGATTCGATCATTACCAACTTCAGCTAGCCACAATTTAAAAGGCTCAGCTTTTTTAGAGGGAATAGATTGAATTAAGCGTAAAACAGTTTTTGTGCTAGCGACATCTGTTTCTCTCATTTTTCCATCGGGAGCTGATAATTTCAACCGGTGACATTTTGTCACCACTTGAGAACCTTCATTTTTAAGCCTTTCTGCTAACTTATTCCAATATTTTCTTGCTGCTTGATAATTGGATTGATTGGTTAATATTTTAACAACATCAATAACAGAAAAAAGCCATTCCTCTGAATTTTCATCCCAAACAGCTCTAACTTTTTGTTTTTGAAATAATTTTATTTTATTTTTCATAATATAAGCATAGCATAATTAACATTATATTTCTATCACTTTATTATAAATTAGAGATAAATTTTATATAGAACAAAAAAAGAAAAATAGAATTAATGAGTTGTTTTAGAAGCAAGATAAGAATTACTAAGGGGGTGGTGAGTATTGAAGGATAAAATTAATTAATTTTTATAAATATTCCAGTATATACGATATTGCAAACTAACGTGACAGTATATTTTTTCCACTATATAAACGATTTTTTATTTTTTTTCCTTTTTGTCCTTTGACCTTGAAAATAATCCAAAAATCAAAGCAATAAGACCACCTATAATAGCCCCAATTATACCTTTTCTTGCAACGCTTTCAAAAATATTTGAAGAATCATTCTTTTTTGCTTCTTCTTCATTATATTCATATCCCCGCTCATAACTAAAAGAATCGATAACTTGGTTGAAGATTGATAAATTTTTTGAATACTCAGATTTAACGGAATAAAAATTAAGTTGAGTTATTCCACTTTTACCCAAAAACATAGCCAATAGACCATTTACTTTCCCAACATTAGCAACATCCACCTCTAAGTTCATAAAGATAATATTTCTTTCTTTATCTATAAACGGGTCTTGAAGACTTGCTTTAGTCATTAGCTCTGAATATTCATCAATCTTTTCGTTTGCACTTTCAGAAAATTTATCACTTTTAAATGTTTGTGTGATTTGACTATATGAAGGAGTATTTATTTTATGTTGTTGAACAAGGATGTATGGATATTGAAAATCTTCAACATTTTCAATCTGAAAACCTGCCATATAATCAATAAATTGTCCGCCAGTCATATCTGCTGCTTGTTGCATTGCTTCATCGATTGTAGATTTTGGAATTTCAACCCACCCGCTTGGAATCATGAATGAGTAATGATATTGCCGATTTGTGTAATCAATGTTTTCAGCGTTTACCATTATCGGCAGTAAAAAGAAGCAAAAAAGAATAACGGTTAAGATTTTTCTCATAGTATTTATCATTAAAAATAAAAAATTATTTCAACTAACTACTTAATATTTAAAATTGCTTTATCTCTACTTTTTTCAACTTTATATGACTTTTTTAAAAAAAATATAATAAAAATAAGCAAACCTAAATACAAATAAATAGGCATCATACTTGAATAAAAGCCTCCTTGATCATCCCTATTGTTTGTAATATAAACGGCTATATTCACTATTGTTAAAAAACATGAATATACAATACCTAAAATCATTGACGATTTACTACCTTTTTTAACAAAATAAATAATTGGCAAAATTAAAAGAGATAAAAATAGTCTATGCCAAGAGGTTATTAAAAAAATTATAATTAAAGCAATTACTGATTTACCTCTTGAACTTTCATACCATTTTAAGTTTTTATAATTTTCTATTTCTCTCTTAATATCTTCTTTGCTCATAATCTATAAAATTATTTTAAAAAATTAATCATTAAATATTATCAGTAATATTTTATCATAAAACTAGTCAAAAAACAAAAAAATTCGAACTCCTTAAAGGTTCGAACTTTTAACTATTTTAGCATCTCAGAAACCTCAATAAAATGAAGGCACTCGGGTCGTCCGATACTAAAAACTCTTGGCGGAGAGGGAGGGATTCGGTCACGAGTTTCTAAGTTCACTTAATCGCTACGCGATTTGCGTTCACTAAGAACTCGCGACCCCGCCTCGCGGTGCCTACGTTTCACTTCGGCACATCGCTCCGGCTTTCTCATCCCCGGCAAGCCAAGCAGTTGGCTTGCCGCCTCTCCACTCACTCAAAAAGACGCCATTTTGGCGTCTTTTTTCGTTCGCGGAGAGGGAGGGATTCGAACCCTCGGTACCCGTTAAGGCACGACAGTTTTCAAGACTGTTCCATTCAACCACTCTGGCACCTCTCCAATATTTTAGATAACAAATCTAATATAAAATATTTAAAATAAAAAATCAAGACCAAACAAAAATGAGCCGTTATGACTCATTTTTATTTATTAAGAATTTATTTAGAAAAAATATTTCTCATCCAACCAAATAAACTAAAAACTTTTTCTGATTTATTTAAATCTTGCTCTATTTCAGCTCTAGCTTCTTGTATTTTTTCAATCTGTTCCTGCACTTTTTCCTGATCAACAATATTAGTTAATTGACTTCTAACATTTTCTAATTGGGTCAACTCATCCTGGTTTTCTTGTAAAATTCTTCTAGCATTTTTTATTTCCTCACTATCTGGACCAAAAACAAATCTCATCAATTTATTTCTATTCTGTATTTTTTCTAAACTAGCCTCAATTTTTTCTTGAGTTTTTTCTTGATTTTGAGCCATTACTCTCACCTGATCTCCAATTCCACCACTTCTTTCAGCCACCTTCAGCATTTCTTGTACGGCATTGGCTACTTGGCTTCTCCTTTGAATAGCATTTTCCAGTCCTTTAGTTTTAACATTCTTTTTATTTAAACTGCTTTCTTGTTCGTTATCTCCCTCCTCTTCAATTTCAACCTCAATTTTATCTTCAACTAAAATATCTTCTTCAACAACAGGATTACTTCTCATTGAATTTGAAGCTGCTCCCTCCATACTTGAATTACCCCTTCTTTCCCCAGCTTTAACATTATTTAAATTAAAAAGAAAAAAAGAAAAAATTATAAAGAGAGCTAAAAAACTAATTTTTTTAATTTTCATATTTCTTTTCTCCCGATTAAATAAGCCTTGAGCTTGATTTAAATCTTAATGAGAACTAATAATAATATATCAAAATTATAACACAAAAAAAGATAAAAAACAATTTAAGCAATAAAAACAGTCCTTAAATTGACCAATAACATTAATTTTGTTAATATAAGCCTATAATTTTATTAAAAAATACTAAAAATATGGCCAAAGAAATGGATAAAACTTACGATTCAGCTCAATGGGAAGATAAAATTTATGAAATCTGGGAAAAGTCAGGTTATTTTAATCCTGATAATTTAAATTTAGAAGAAAACGCTCCCAATTATACCATAGTTTTACCACCACCAAACATTACTGCTAAATTACACCTTGGCCATGCCTCTACTATTGCTATTGAAGATTTATTTATCAGATATCATCGCATGAAAGGATTCAGAGCCTTGTGGATACCCGGAACTGATCATGCGGCTATTGCCACTCAAAATGTGGTTGAGAAAAAAATATTAAACGAAGAAGGTAAAACTAGGCATGACCTAGGCAGAGATGAATTTTTAAATAGAGTTTGGCTATTTTTAAAAGAAACACAAGGAATTATTTTAGATCAAACCAAAAAAATGGGAGCTTCAATTGATTGGAGTAGAACTGCTTTTACCCTAGACGAACAAAGACAAAAAGCCGTTAAAAAAATGTTTATCGACATGTATAATGAAGGAATTATATATCGCGGCGAAAGAATAGTTAACTGGTGCCCAAGATGCAAATCAACTCTAGCTGACGATGAAGTAGAATACAAAGAACAAAAAGCTGGTTTTTACACCTTTAAATATGATAAAGATTTTCCTATTGAAATTTCCACTACTAGGCCAGAAACTAAACTAGGAGACACTGCAGTAGCTGTTAACCCTAAAGACAAAAGATATGAAAGGTATATTGGCAAGACAATAAAAGCTAATTTTTGTGGGCAGGAATTAAATTTAAAAATAATTACTGATCATAATGTTGATATGGAATTTGGAACTGGAGCATTAGGTGTAACCCCGGCACATTCTATGATTGATTGGCAAATGGCTCAAAAAAATAATTTAGAAAGTATTAAAGTTATCAACGAAGATGGTTTGATTCATCCTGGATTTAATAAATTTTCTGGCAAAAAAGCCTTAGAAGCCAGACAAATGATTATAGAGGAATTAAAGAATGAAGGACTAATAAGCGAAGAAAAAGAAATTGATAATAACTTGTCTGTTTGCTATCGCTGTGGAACAGCAATTGAACCAATACCATCAAAACAATGGTTTGTTAATGTTGATAAAAAAATAGAAAAACTTGGAAATAAATCTCTCAAGGAAAAAGCTATTGAGGTTGCTCAAACTGGAAAAATAGAATTTATCCCTGAAAGATTTTCTAAAAGATATTTAGATTGGATGGAAAATTTACATGATTGGTGTATTAGTCGTCAAATTTGGTTTGGTCATCAAATACCTGCCTGGCATAAAGACGACGAAGTTTATGTTGGCGAAAATAAGCCAGAGGGAGATGACTGGGAGCAAGACCCAGACACGCTAGACACTTGGTTTTCTTCTGGTATGTGGACTTTCTCCACTTTAGGTTGGCCAGATAATTTTCCAAAAGAAAAAAAAGAAGGTGATCTAAAAAAATATCATCCAACTCAAATGTTAGAAACTGGTTATGAAATAATAACTCTGTGGGTTTCTAGAATGATTATGATGTCATTTTTTGCACTAAATGAAATACCTTTTGAAAAAGTTTATTTACACGGAATGGTATTAGATAAAGATGGTAAGAAAATGAGTAAATCTAAAGGCAATGGAATTGACCCAATTGACATCATCAATCAATTTGGTACTGACTCTTTAAGATTGTCCTTACTATTAGGAAATACCCCTGGAAATGACATGAGAATTAGTGAAGAAAAAATTTCCAGTTCTCGTAATTTTATTAATAAGCTTTGGAATATTAGTCGCTTTATTATCAGTAATAGCCAAAGCTTCGATGATAATTATAATGAAGATAAATTAAACTTAAGCGACAAATGGTTATTAAACAGATTAAACCAAACCATCAAAACCGTTAATCAAAATATAGCTGACTATAAATTTTCTTTAGCTGGAGAAGATCTTAAAAATTTTACCTGGAACGATTTAGCTGACTGGTATTTAGAGGCTAAGAAATTTGAAAAAGATGATAATAACGAAAAAATATTGATGTTTGTTTTAAAGAGTGTTTTAAAGTTATGGCATCCTTTCATACCTTTTGTAACTGAGGTTATCTGGCAAGAATTAAATGAAAAAAAACTTTTAATGATTAATAAATGGCCAGTAGAAAATAATATTAATTTTGAAACAGAAGAAAGTAATTTTGAACTAATTAAAGAAATTATTACTTCAATTAGAAATGCCCGTTCAGCCAACAAGCTTGAACCAGCCCAAAAAGTTCAAGCCATAATTATTGCTGGGGAAAAAGAAGAAATAATTAAAAACCAAGAACATCTAATAAAAAGCTTAAAAACAGGTGTTGAGGATATTGAATATTCTAATGATCGCCAAGAAATACCAGAAAAAAATACAGTTTTAATAAGTATTGGAGATATAGAAATATATTTACTAGGAGCAATTGATGAAGAAAAGGAAAAAATAAGACTAGCCAAGGAAAAAGAAAATTTAGAAAAAATGATTGCTATGTTAGAGAAAAAATTAAGCAATAAAGAGTTTGTCGAAAACGCCCCGGAACAAATAGTGAACAATGAAAAAGAAAAATTGGAGAAATACAAAACAGAATTAAATAAAATAAATTAATAATCACAAAAAAAAGAAGCGTCAACCAAGGACACTTCTTTTTTTTATAAAGCCTAATTAATTCCTTAATCAATTCTCATTGCCTCAACTTTTAATTTTTTGGGCATTTTTTCAATAGCATATCTCAAGGCGGTTCTGGTCATTTCTTTTTTGTTTTCCATCACAAAATCAAAAACTTGTCTTTGATGAAAATTAGCAGCTACTTTCAACATCCAGCCATAACCTTTTTGCACTAAATCCTCTTTGTCCTTCATTAAAGATTTAGCAACCTCAAAAACATCTTTTAAATTATCTTTAGCTACATAACCCACCTCTTTACCAACACTCATTCTATCTGAAGATATAAAACTGACAGCTGAAGCTCGTCTAACCCACATATTTTTAGATTTTGTCCATTTCTTTAGTTCTAAAATCAATTCAGGATAATTTCCGACCATAACAGCTAAAACATGAGTGCAAAAATCATCATCCTTAGCCCAATTATTAATATATTTATTTAAGAATTGAGTAAAAACTTTAAAATCCTCTTTTTCAAACTTATCAAAGCTCAAAGATAAAAACTGAATAGCAATTGTAGCTTCTTCGTTATAATCACTCTTAAATAACTCTTCACACAAAACAAACAATTCTTTCTTTTTCAGGAATCTCACTTCTTCTCTAAAATATTTCTGAGCAATTTTACGAACCAACGGAGTTCTAACTCCATAACAAATAATTTTTTCTATAAAAAAATTTTCACATCCTTTTCTATAACTCAAATCAATTTGTGATTTTAATTCACTGCGAATTTTTTTTATTAATTTATCTCCCATAAAAATTTATTGAGCTGTCCAACCACCATCAACATATAAAACAGAGCCAGTAACATATTTAGATTCATCAGAAGCTAAATAAACGGCAGCATAGGCAATATCGTTAGGTTCTCCCATATAACCCAAAGGAGTAGCACTTGAAATAGCAGCATTAGCGGCTTGATCATCTTGCATGCCTTTAGTCATTTCTGTTTTAATAAAGCCCGGAGCAATAGAGTTTACCCTAATACTAAAAGGGGCTAATTCTAAAGAAGCTGCTCTAGTTAATTGATTTACACCACCCTTAGAAGCACAATAAGCTGAAGCTGTTCTGAAACCAACTCTTCCTAAAATAGAAGCCATGTTAATAATAGAACCCTTGATTTTATTATCCTTCATATACTTAGCGGCCGATCTTAATCCATAAAATACTCCATTCAAATTAACATCAATTACCTTTTGCCAAACATCATCACTCATCTCAGCAACCTCTCCCGTTAAGCCAATGCCAGCATTATTAACAATTACATCAAGTGAACCAAATTTTTCAACAGCAATTTTAACTAAGTTTTCTACTTCTTCTTTTTTAGAAACGTCAGCTTGGACAAATAAACCATTTTCACCTAAGCTGTCCTTTTTTACATACTCATTTAAATCTGAAAAAATAACCTTAGCTCCTTCAGCTAAAAACATTTGAGCAATAGCCTCGCCTAAACCAGATGAAGCTCCAGTTACGATAGCAACTTTGTTTTGTAAACGCATAAATTTATATAATTAATTATAAAACTTAAATACACTTTAACACAAAAAATAAATTTAAAAAATAGTAAAAAAATTAAAGAATCAAAAACAAGAAGACCCTGCTAAATAAGCGCTTGTCCAAACAATTTGAAGATTATAGCCACCAGTTGGTCCATCTAAATCAAGGGTTTCGCCAACTAAATATAAATTAGAAATAATTTTAGAGGCCATCGTTTTATTGTCAATCTCTTGTAAACTAACCCCACCTGAACTAATCATTGCCTCGTCAAAACCACCAAGGCCAATAAAACTTAATTTATTAGACTTCAAAACATTAACAAGACTTTCAATTTCTTGTTTATTTAAAGAAGAAGATTTTCTATCTAAATTTAAGCCAATTTTATCAAGAAAAAAAGATGATAATCTTTTAGTTAATAGCAGACCCAAAGAATTCTTAATACTAAAGTTTTTATTATTATTTAAAATATTTATAATTTCTATTTTTAATTCCTCTTTATTTTTATCTGGAAAAAAATCTAAAAATAAATCCAAATTATTATTTTGTCGAGTTAATTCCCTGCTTAAATTTAAAGCAACCGGACCGCTAATACCTTTTCTAGTAAAAATAACATCTCCTTTTAACTTAGAAGACTTAAAATTATCATTTTTAGCTATTATTTGAACATTAGAAAAACTTAAGCCCTCTAAATCACTTAAATCTTCATTAATTAATAATTGACATAAAGCTGGACGAACTTCATTAATTTCATGGCCCAAATCCTTAAGCCAATCATAAACTTCCCCACTAGAACCAGAATTGGGATAAGATTTTCCCCCACAAGCCAAAATAAATTTGTCAGCCAAAACTTCCCGACCATCACTTAAAACTATTTTAGAAATAAAATCATCTTTTTTTATTATTTTTTCAACTCTAGAGTTGGTTAAAATTTTAACACCACCTTCTTGAGCATAAGCAATTAAAGCGTCTAAAATATCTTGAGCTTTATTACTTTTAGGAAAGACACGATTATTATCTTCTATTTTAGTCTCAACCCCTCTAGAATTAAAGAAATCGATAGCATCTTCTGGGCTAAAGATATTAAGAGCAGAAATAAACCAACGACCATTAGGTCCAAGAATATTGATAAAATTTCTAATATCTGAATTATTGGTAAAATTGCAACGACCGCCACCTGTCATTAATAATTTAATTCCCAAATTACTATTTTTTTCCAACAAAACAACCCTAGCCCCCAATTCAGACGCCCTACCGGCAGCCATCAGTCCTGCTGGACCGCCACCAATAACTACTACGTCAAATTTTTCCATTATCTTTATAAGCTAATTATTATATATAGATTATAAACAAAAAAAGACCTAATTACAAAATTAAGTCTTTTTTTCTTTTGTTTTATATTTTAATTAAGCAACATTTTTTAGACCTCCTTCTTCAACTGAATCTTTTATTTTATCAAACAATTGCCCCTTTCTATTCTTATCTAAAAGACCATTTTTATTTAAACGATCACATAAATCTTTTATGTAACTAGATAAATCATAAGAACTGTTAAAATTAGAATCATTTTTTATAAAAAACAGAGCTTCATCACCTAAAATCTCTAAATATTTTTCCTCTAAATTATCATAAAAACCCAAAGAACCACCCAATTCATTTTCAGCTAACTCCTCTAATGATGTCTTCATAATTCTTCGCTCTAAATTATCTTGAAAATCAAAGTCAGCAAAATTATCATTTGAAAAGAATTTTTCAATAATATTTTCTTTTAGTTTAGAAATTTTTTTACTAATACTGGGATTATTTAAATTAAAACTAGAATCCTTGATAGCATTAACGATTGAGTTTGTTTTAGTAGAGATAAAATCAGCCACCTCTCTGTTTAATTTATTTAAAAAATCCTTGTTTTTATCAGGCTTAACTGCTAAATTTATTTGTTCAAAATTATTCATATTTTTATAAATTACTTTTTTAGGCACTGATTATAGTATATCATATTTATATCTTTTTGTCAAATAAAATATTTCTTAATAAAAATAAAAAGAACCCAATAGGTTCTTTATAATCTAAAAATAAGGAAGATAAGCTAATTTATGACCAGAAAAATAACGAGGCTCTAATCCATTACTTGATTTGTCAAAATTTAAAAATTTTTTGAACTGAGTAATAAGTTTAGGGTCAAATAAAATTTTAGGATCAAAAAAAATCTTTGAAACTTCAATAAATTCAAAGTTTTCATCATCTACTAAACCAGACAAAAACTCAAATTGAATCTTTGATCTTTCTCCACTTAAACTTGAAAAAACATTGAAACTAATAAAAATCTTTTTAGATATCTCCTCTGCTAATCCATCAGATAAAACTATATGGTCGATTTCTCCAATATTTATCACTCCGGAATCCTTTATTGAGTTAATCTCACAATAAACAAGAGCTATTCCCTTCGTTTTCCTTTCAAAATAATCGGAAAGATAATCAATATAGGCAATCCATAAATCAGCTGGATTAGAATAAAAATCTAATACAATTTTCTTTTTCATAATCGGTATATTTAAATTTGAATACTTTTTAAAGAACAACTAAAAATACTATTATATATAAAATCAAAAGTCAATAACTAAAATATCAAATACTTTTAAACTCTATATAATTTGAACTTTATATAAAAAATTTGATTAATATTAAATTTGAATTTTCTTAAAAAAATAAGCCCCTAAAAACAAAAGACCGGCCGTAAATGAACCGAGAACTAAAATATTTAAACTTAAAGAAAAATGACCGCTGTTTATCAATAATATTCGAAGTGCATCTACTCCATAAGACAAGGGATTTATTTTGGTGATAAAAGTTAGAAAACCAGGTAAGCCATCCAAGGGGTATAAAGCACCCGACAAAAAGAAAAGTGGCATAATTAAAAAATTCATAATCAACTGAAACCCTTGCATATCTTCCAATAAAGAAGCAATCAAAGTGCCTAAGGAAGTAAACAATAAGGCAATTAAAAACATCACTAAAATTGCGGGAATAATTGTTTGCCAATTTGATATTTTAAGACCAAAAAATAAAGAAATAATTAAAACTAAAATTCCTTGAAAAGTGGCAACAGTGGCTCCACCTAAAGTACGACCAATCATAATAGTTAATCTTGATACTGGAGCAGCTAAGGTTTCCTTCAAAAACCCAAATTTTCTATCCCAAATAACCTCAATACCAGAAAAAATAGCAGTAAATATTATACTCATAGAAATTATTCCTGGAGCTAAAAAATTTAAATAACTACCTTGTCCAGCCTGCTGGAAAACTGAACCAAAGCCGTAACCAAGAGACAATAAAAAAAGTACTGGCTGTCCCAAAGAACCAAGAAGCCTTGATTTAGAGCGATAATATTTTTTTATTTGTCTTAACCAAAATATATAAAGTTTTTGCATAAAATTATAATAATTACCTTCTTAAATTACGATGAAAACGCATTCTATCTAAAGAACTAGTATTTTCTTCTCTAATTTTTTTACCTGTTAATTTCAAGAATGCTTCTTCCAAAGAGCTGGTTTCTGTTTGATTTTTTAATTCTTCGGCAGTGCCGATTATAATTATCTTCCCTTGATCAATAATAGCTATTCTATCAGCAATTTTTTCTGCTTCATCTAAATAATGAGTAGAAAAAAAGATTGTTGTTTTTTCGTTCTTATTAAGTTCTTTAAGATAAGACCACATTAAATTCCTAGTCTGAGCATCAAGACCCAAGGTTGGTTCGTCTAAAAAAAGAATTTGAGGATGATGAAGTAAACCACGAGCAATTTCCAATCTTCTTTTCATGCCTCCAGAAAATTTTTTCACTAAAGTTTTTCTTCTTTCCCATAAATCCACTAACTTTAATAATTGCTCACCTCTCTTTTGTCTATTTTCTTTATCAACCCCATAAAGAACTCCATGAAAATCGATATTCTCCCAAGCAGTTAAATCATCATCAAGACTAGGGTCCTGGAAAACAATACCAAAAGAATATCGAGCTTCGTTAGGGTTTTTAACCGGACTTATTCCATCAAGAAAAATTTCTCCAGAACTTGGCCTCAAAAGAGTAGTCAACATCTTAATAGTTGTAGACTTACCAGCGCCATTGGGTCCCAAAAAAGCAAAAATTTCCCCTTTCTTAACATCAAAAGAAATATTATCAACAGCACAAAAGTCTTTAAATTTCTTACTAACATTCTTAACTTCAATCATATATTTATAACTAAACACAATAAAATTTTATATTTTTTATAAAAATCATATCATCTAAAAACCAAAATACTTTAAGCTTGGTTTAATATTTGGAGCTAAATTTTCTTTATCTAAATCATCTATATCTATCCAGCGCCACTCTCTAATATCATCGCCCGGAATAATATCACCTATTCTTTTAGCCAAAAAATGAACAAGAATAACACTAACCTTAGTTCCCTCAACCTCTTTTTCAGTGTAAAAAAAATACGGATCATGATTCATTATCTCTATTTCTAAACCCATTTCTTCTTTAACCTCTCTTTTAGCAACCTCCATTAAATTAACTTCGTTTTCTTCAACTCTACCTCCGCAAAATTTCCAAAACTCATCATCTCCATGTTTATTTAGCAAGACCTTGTTGTTTTCTACAATAACAGGCCCTGAAGCAATAATTATTTTTTTCATATTATAATATTAGTTATTATTTTGATTTCTTTTTTCCTTGTCTATCATAAAAACTCTCAATTCCTCTGCCTCAAGGCTGTCCAAAAATAAATCTATTTCAGGTTTAACAATTATGCCCTTTTTGTTTATAAACATTTGAGACTGTGATGCTGTCCAAATATTAATAGAAGAAAGACTAAAAATTCTCATTAATAGGCCACTTTTTAAATCAATATTTTGAATTTTATCAAAATGTATAACACTCGATTTCTTGGTAATAACTCCCCATCTTTTAATAATTTTACTATCATCAAACGAAAAGACAATATTAACATAATGTAAATAAATATATAAAAAATAAGGAATTATTATAAAAAATGAAGAAAACAATATAAAACCAAACCAATTATCACCCCAAAAAAACAATGAAAATAACAATACCAATAAAAAAATTTTAATTAATTTATACCAAACAAATTTTGTTGGATACATTAGTTCCTCGCTCTTTTTTTGCATAATTATTATTATAAATACTTATGTTTATATTATAATAAATTATTGTAAAACAATAAATACTGTCTAAAAAAACACTCTTTTTAAAACATTTTTATAGTGGAGAGAGGAAAATTTGAAGATATTCATACTGGCTTTAATATCTTCTATATATTTGATATTATTATAATAATAATATATACTTAGATTATCTAACAATTATTATTTAATCAATATGACTAATATAGATAAACTTGTAGATCTGGTATTTACTATGAATAGATTAACAAAAGACGGTCTAGAGAACGAAAAAGGTTTTCCCTCTTATATCCAGCTTCAAGCTCTATCTTTTATTTTACGTCAAAAAAATCCAACCATGAAAGATGTTGCTAAGTATTTAAATATCACCCCACCGTCAACCACCTTCTTAATAAATAATCTAATAAAATTTAATTTAGTTAAGCGTGTTTATGACAAAAATGATAAACGAATAATTCGCTTAAATATCAGTAACAAAGGTAAAAAGGAATTACAAGCAGGCTTTGCAAAATCAAGAAACCATTTACATAAAAAATTATCTCTTTTATCAACAAAAGAGCGCCAAGATTTTATATCAATTTTAAAAAAAGTCTCCTTATTAATTAATAATAAATAATAATGAATATTAAAGCTTCTTTTTTTCTAGCCCGAACATCGATTTTCAGAGGCAGTAAGGGCACCCTAGCAATGACAATATTAATTATGACATTAGCTTATGTTAACCTAATTTTTATTTCATCTATTTTTGGTGGGATTGTAGAGGCTATTAATGAACAATCAATAAATAATTTATATGGTAATATTGTTATAGCTCCAACTGATGATGAAATTTACATAAATAATAAAGATGCTATGAGCTCTATAAGTTCAATACCGGGCATAATTGCTGCTTCAGCTCACTATGTAAATGATGTTGTAATTAGTTATGATGAAAATAATGATGGTCGCGACATCCAACAAGGAAAATGGCTAATAAAGTCTGTTAACGTAGAAGATGAAAAAAAAGTTACTCAAATTAGTGATTCTATTATTGAAGGAGAATATTTAGAACCTAATGATAGAGATAAAATAATTATAGGAAAAGAAATAGCTGGAAAACATGGTGGAGAATTAGATCATCTTAGCTTAGGAGGCGTCTATGTCGATGATAAAATAGAGGTTAAATTTAACAACGGCATTAGAAGAACCTACACTATAAAAGGCATTTTTTCTACCAAAAATAGCCAAGCAGACCAGATGGCTTTTATAACTACAAAAGAAATGGAGTCAGTTTTACGCATTCATAATTTAGCTTCAGAAATAATAATAAAAATTGATGAAAAAGGTCAAGAAGAAACATACATAGAACAAATAAGACAATCAGGATTTTATAATGAAGATATAAAAACTTGGGAGCAATTAACAGGTTTTACTTCTAGTGCTAGCAAAAGCTTTACGATGATTAGCATTATACTAGGAGTTATTGGCACAATTGTAGCTGGAATAACAATATTCATTATTATTTTTGTCAGTATTGTAAATAAAAGAAGACAAATAGGAATACTAAAAGCCATTGGGATGAAAGAAAGTACTATAATATTATCCTTTGTTATGCAAGCTATATTCTATGCTATTATTGGAATTATCATTGGAATTAGCATAATATTATTTATTGTTAGACCATTTTTTATAAACAATCCACTAGATTTTCCAGTTGGTTGGGTATCACTGAAAATAACTTTTAATATAATTAAAATAAGTAATATTAGTCTTATAGTCGCAGCCTTAATAGGTGGCTTTATTCCAGCTTTTAGAGGTACCAGAGAAAGTATTTTAGATACTCTTTGGGGTTAAATTTTATAATAAAAATATAAATGATTATTGAAGTAAAAAAATTAAAAAAAACTTACGAAGGAAAAGTGCCAACTCATGCCCTCAAAGATGTTAGTTTTGGTATTAAAAAAGGAGAGTTTGTAGCTCTAATGGGGCGTAGTGGCTCTGGCAAGTCTACTCTTCTTCACCAACTTGGTCTTTTAGATGCTCCCAGCTCTGGGGAAATAATTATAGACGGAATAAATGTGGTAGGCTTTACGGAAAAACAAAAAACCGAATTTCGTTTAAAGAAATTAGGTTATGTCTTCCAGTCTTATGCTTTATTACCAGAATTAACAGCTTTGGAATCAGTTTATTTGCCTCTTATGCTTTCGGGTATTAGTAGAAATGAATACATTAAAAAAGCTACTAAAATGCTAGAGAAAGTTGGTCTTGGTGAACGCATAAACCATCTACCAAAAGAAATGTCTGGAGGAGAGCAACAAAGAGTAGCTATAGCAAGGGCGTTAGTGAATGACCCCGCTATTTTATTTGCTGATGAACCAACGGCAAATCTAGATAGCGAGTCATCAGAAACAATCTTAAAATTATTTAAAAAACTTAATAAGGATATTGGACAAACTATCATAATGGTGACTCATGAATTAGACGACAAGAAACATGTTGATAGAGTTATTTGGCTCAAAGACGGTATAATAAGCTCAGAATAAATTTAATTTATAAAGTAAAACAGACCTAAGTTTGTTAAATTGATTATTTTTTAATCCTTGATCATTTTTTATAATCCTGTTTAAATAATCGGTTAACAAACATCTTAGCTTAGTCTCAGCAGTGTTTACTTCGTTCAAGCATCGTTTCCGTCTTTCGAATCCCTTCTCTGCTGTCAACAAACAAAAAATGACCCAAAGAAATTTGGGTCATTTTTGTTCGCGGAGAGGATGGGATTCGGTCACGAGTTTCTAAGTTCACTTAATCGCTACGCGATTTGCGTTCACTAAGAACTCGCGACCCCGCCTCGCGGTGCCTACGTTTCACTTCGGCACATCGCTCCGGCTTTCTCATCCCCG